>Ga0181527_1000186_pt1 | contig 72099 bp, 64 predicted proteins | sample PEATcosm2014_Bin_30_FD_119762 | JGI IMG/M metagenome (GOLD analysis project Ga0181527, IMG submission 119762) | Peatland microbial communities from MTU Mesocosm Facility, Houghton, MI, USA - PEATcosm2014_Bin06_60_metaG | ecosystem: Environmental > Terrestrial > Soil > Wetlands > Peat | place...
CGAGGAGTCGCTTGAGGTCCGCGCCGCCGCTGACCAGGCCCCAGCTAAACCGCACGCCAGTTGCCTGGTGCAAGTCCAGGTAGGTCTGCACGGTCGTCGGGCCTGCGGTCGTCAGGCCCTCGATGCCCCCCCTCACCCAACGAAAGCCCGTGTATTTGATCATCTCGATGGTCTTGTCCAGGGGTTGGCCGCGGTCGGGAAAAGTGGAGTCGATGCCGATGCTGTTGAGGAAAGCCGCCGTTGGAACGGCGGTCTTCGGGGTAACTTCGGAGGCCAACGACAGTTCCAAGCTTGTGGCCAGGGCCAACAGCAGGCAGGAGAGACAAGTCTGGCTGCCAGCGGAATAGCGGCGCGCGCCTCGGCGACGATGCGGGAGCAAGGCGCCGCGGACCACACGACCGCGATTTCGGGGAAAGGAGGGCAGTAAGCGTTTCATCGCTGTTCCTCGTTTTCTCGTTCGTCACGGAATCTCCTTCCTCTTTTACCAACTGGCATTTTCAAACACCAGGAGCAATTGCCAGATGTAGTCCCTGGCGCAGGTATTCGTTTACTCGAACAACAGCACGTCATTCAATCCAAGCTCGACCGCGCACCGGACAACGCTTTCGTAACCTTCGGCCGCAACATTCGACGGCGCCGCCTCGATCGTGAACTCCAGCGGTCCCTTCTCCAGGGACCGCACCCTTTGCGGTGCCTTTTTAACAGGCAGCCCGATGCCCAGGCGCGAAATCCTCTGGTAAGTGAAATTGGCCAGGACCAGGGCCGCTCCCTGCGGCGATTCGAACACGCCGGACTCCACCACGGGATGCGACAATTCCACCAGACGCGGCGCCCCGCTGGCGCTGGCCGCGGCGTTGATGAACCGGCGCTGGCGGACCGGCCATTTCTCCTCCAAGCCGCCGGGCACGAAACGCGCATCCTTCGCGTAAGACAGCGCCGGGCAGGTCGCGGCATACACTGCCGCGCCTTTCCCAAATCGGTTCGTCAGCACCGCCGGTGTGTCATCCTTGAACGTGCCCGTCACCTTCGCCATCGTCTGGCTGACTTTCACCTTGAGCCCAAGGGCGCCGAAGCCCTCCCGGTCCGAGGCCAACGTGACCTGATCCAGCCACGGCAGAGCATTCAGCGCTCCCCGCAGATCAAACCGGCCAGACTGCACCTCCACTGCGACTCGTGGCGAGAAGCCAAACACGTCTGCCAGCCCGGCCTGTTCTTCACCATACTCGTCCCGACTGGCTGCGGCGCACGAGCCATAGAGCCAGCCGCCGTTGCTGACCCAGCGCCGAATCGCAGCGCAGGCTGAGGCGGACACGCACGGGTCCGTCACATAGAGCACCTTGTAATTGCCCAGTCTCCCCTGCTCCACGTCCCCTTCCGTGAGGAAGTCCACCAGATACTGGTCGTGGACGAGCGAAAAATAGGTCAACCGCCGCTCGGCCATGGCGATATAGCCAAACGGCTGCCACAGGTCGCTCGACAGGCTATAGAGCAGCGCCACGCGAGTCGGGCGCGTACGGCCCGGCGCAAGGACATGCTCCACCCCCGCAAGCTGCCGGGTAATGGCCACGATGCCGTCATAGGCGCTGCGCAAGTCGCTCCAGTAGTTCTCGGTGCTGGTGGCCGTCGGGCCGTAGGTCCAGTAGAAAAAATGCTTGGCCCCCTGGCACAAGGCCGAAGCGCTCTTGAGGCGCAGGTTGGTCTCGTCGCTGGGCGTAATCCAGGTGATGATCGGCACCCGGCCCTGGCTGCCGCTGCGGAAAATGGCCGCCTGGAAGCCCAGCAGTTGAAAGCCCTCCCAGGTGGACGCGGGCCCGTACATGAAGTTGAGTCCAAGCCAGTCCTCGATCCCGATCACATCCACCGCTTGTTCGCGGGCCAGCGCGAACCAGTCCAGGGAGAGGGGAAAGCCGCCCCAGGTCGTGTTCTCGCGGTCTATGCCCATCCCCAACCCCGAACCGCCGAAGTAGGGGTGGTCGGCAACCAGCGTAGTGGTCAGGACGTTGATCGGCGCGTGCCGATGAAAGCTCTGGGTGAGCCATTTGAGCCGCTGCGTGGCCGAATCCTGCCGGAACCGAGTCGTCCAGACAAACACGCGGTTGGCCGCGGAACGGTTCAGCTTCTGCCGCTCGCGTAGCATGGCGGGCGATTCGATGGGCACAATGTCGTCCAGCGAGAGCACGCCCAGATCGGCCGGGGCCACGCCCCTTTCCTTGAGCCAGGCTTGAAAATGGGCCAGCGCCACCGCGTTGGTCCCAATCGGCGGCCGGCAAATGACTTCATCCGAAAAGCCAAAAGGCGTCCGGCGGGTCCCGGACCGCGCCTGCTGCGCCGGGCCCGGGATCTGTTGCTCAATGTTCTCCCGCTGCAGTTCTGGGCCGAACTCAACGGAATAATTCCCGCCCGGCTCAACGAAGGGGAACTTGGCAGCTATCTCTTTCTCAAGCCCGCCCACCACATTGAAGCCCAACAACCAAAGCACCTGGGCTTCCTGCACGCCCAACTCCGGCCGTTGAGGTGCCCAAAGGCTCGTCTCGACCCAAAGGTTGGTTGGCGCCACGCGCCGGCCGCTGCTCGCGGCTTGCGCCCAACCCAGCCGCCGCGCCGTCATCTGGCTGGCCGTCTCAAGCGAGTCCGCGTCCGCGCGCAAGGTAGGCGACACCAAAAAGCTGGTCAGGTCACCCGCGAACGACTCCTGGAAACGCTTGACTACGGCGGCGTCGCCCGGCGCAGTGGCCAGCTCAATAATGACCCGCCGCGCAGGATTGGTCTCAGTGCAAACAAACCGGGCCGTCACGTTCGGGAATTCCGCCACTCCGCCGGCGCGATGCAGCCGGCCATGAAGCCGCCATCCGGCATGAGCGCCCAGGTCGAACCACGGGCTGAACTCTCCCGCTTGCAGGCGCCTGGCTTCGCTGCTGTCTGCACCAGCGGGCCAAACCGCCTCTGGCAAATACCACGGCTCATTATGAATATAGCCGCCCAGTTTCACGTACCACGTTGTCTGGGGCGGCTCGATAATCTTGAACCGGACGAAGACGCCGTCGGCGCCGCTCACCCCTGCGTTCCCGGCCAACACGAGAATGCTGAGCAGAGGGAGACGAGAAAGCAGGCGTTTCATGGCGGCACAAAGAACCGGCCTTCTTGGGCCTCATATCCCCGGCAGATTGCTCACCGAGTTGTCGCGCGTCAGATGCACGAAAGCCTCGGCCATGGATACGCCAGCCTCCCGTCCGCGCCAAATGCCGATGGGCTCATGATGTTGTCGCCATATCCCCACCCCATCCTGACTCACGTGCGCCAGCAAGGCGGCCTTTTTCTTCTCGAGCACCGGCGAGACGTCCACGTAAGTGTTCGGCAGAAATCCTCGAGACTGGCTGCCGGTGTTGACTTCGAAGAAAAAGAGGCGAGGCGGCTGCGGCAGCGCCATGCAGGCGCGAATCGCCAGGATGCTCGCCACCTGGTGGTCCATGTGCGTATCGATGGGCCAATGGGCGAAGACGACATCCGGGGCTTGGCCGGCAAGGAGCCGGCTCATGGCGTCCACCTGGGTGTTGTTGACCTCCGTGTCACCGTTAATCTGGCCAAAGAAGACCGGTTTGGCCCCAATGACGTCGCAGGCCGCTATGCACTCCTGCGAACGGATGCTCGCCGCTTCCTCGTAGGATTTGCCCCGAATCCCGCGCTCGCCCCGCGTCAAATAGACCACCGTGACCGAATGTCCGAGCTGGGCGTAACGCGCCAGCGTGCCGGCGCAACCCGACTCGGGATCATCCGGGTGCGCCCCAATGCAGCAAACCTTGAGGGCTCGGGCTGGCGCCGCTTCGGCAGCGGCGGCAGCAAGTGGACTGGTAGTCGCGGCCACGACCGGGCCGGCAATGACGAGCGACTCTTTGAGAAAGATGCGGCGGGTTACTGGAGGCGTTTGCATCGACCTCAGCCTGCCGGGGTCGCCGCCGCTTTTCAACGCAAATTGGACCTGTCTCCTCCGTCGGCCCATCATCCTACGTCCGATCCAGCCGAGGGAACGAGAGCGCGTTTTGTCCCTTGGCGATAGGGTAGGTTTCCTCCCGTCCACTGTGCCGGACTACAAGCTTGAACGGTCCGTCCGAGGCGACCGACAACTTGAGCGACCGCCCATCGCCCCCGCTCGGTTCGGCCTTGAGCGAAACAACGTGCCTGTTGAATCGGTACCGCTCGACACCCAGCGGTTTGGCCGAAGCCACCTCCCACACCAGGGTGTTGGAAGCCGCGTCCGGCTTGAGACCAACGGCAAATTCCAGCAGATAGAGGATCGGCCCGATGCCGCTCCAGCCCACGAAGTCCGATTTTGCCGGGCGGCCCGGGGCCGGAGCATCCGGGGCGTAGTTCTCCCAGACCGTGTCGGTTTTCTGAAAGACCTGACCCATGATGGCGAGGTGATTCAAGACAATCTCGCGTCCCAAAGCGCCGCGCCCGTAACGTTCAAGCCCGCGGATGACCATCGTCGTTGTCGGCGCCCAGACGGCCCCACGCCAGTAGCCGCCCGCCGGGTCATAACCGGCTTGGTCGGCGGCCAGCGTAGGCACCCGGTGCAAGCGATTGAATGTCGCCGGATTCTCCAGTTCCTTCACCAGGTCGTCGGCCTGATCGGCGGAGGCCACGCCGGCCACCAGCGGCCAGAACCCCGCAATCGTCTTTACAGGCGCGCGTTTGCCCTCGAGCGTGAGGTCAAAGTAGAACTGCCGCGCCGGGTCCCACATCAGGGCATTGATCGCCCGGCTCAGTTCGCCGGCTTCGCCCGCAAATCCTGCTGCCTCGGGCGCCTTGCCCAGCAACTCGGCAATCGTGGCGAGGTTGCGGCCAAAGAGCGCCATCTGGCTGGAGGTGTCGATGGCGCAGCCGCCGCCCTTGAGGAACGCGTTCCGAGGCGAGTTGTCCATGCTGGCCCAGTCGGTCATATAAAGCCCGTTCCCTTGGCGCAGATACTTCTGGAGCGCGCGATAGTAGCGCACCAGCGGCTCATAAACCCTGCCAAGCCGTTCGCGGTCGCCTGTGACGCGATAGCTCTCCAGTTCGGCCCAGGCCAGGACGGGATGGTTCAAGGCGTCGAGCGTGAGTTCGGGAGGCGGCTGCGGCGTCGGACGGCCCTGATAAACCACGGGTTCGTTGCCCACGCCCGTCCATCCCCACCGGCTAAAAAGCTGTCGCCCCTCCCGGTTCGCCCAAGGGGCGTAGTCCCTGCCAGTGGAGCGGTTGATCTCACGGCAGATCTCCCCGTCTTCGTGCTGTTTGGCGTAGAAATTGTCCAGCGAAGCGATGCCCGGAACCAGCGAATGCGCGCAATTGCAGAACATCGTCATGAAACAGGTGTCCCACAGGAAGATGTTCTCATTGAATGCGGCATCGATGAACTGGGAGACGTAACCGCTGCCCGAGGCCGGTTCATGGAAGTTCTTGAACGCCAGTTCCCAGCTTTTCCAGTACATGGAAACCCACTCAGGCCTTTCCTCGAAAAGGGGCGACGGCAGCCGGTCGCGGATTTCGGCAAACCGGGGTAAGGGCACTGGTTGGTAGCTCTTCTCGGAAAAGTATACGCCCCGAGTCGCTTCTGGAGATTCCGTCCCCGCCCCGGCGCCCAAGCCCGCTTGAGTGACGAAGAGCAACGCCCAGACCGGCAGCCGAAGATGGCTGTTCATGCCCGCGATTCTACTCACCAGCCGCAGGCCCACAAAGGAGATTCATCAGCTCACTGGGCGGTGCGTGGGATGCAGAAATCCCAGCCCTCAATGGCCGCAGGCAGCGACCGGAGCATCACGAATTCCCGAGGCGCTATTTCTTCTCCACGATCCAGATGTTCTTGAAGAAGATCGGGTGGCCGTGGGCTTGGAGGTAGATGCCGGCTGGGTCCGGGCTTTCCGCAATCCCGCCGGGCGTCGAACCTTTGATCTCGACATCGTCCAGGATGGTGACGCCGTTAAACTTCACCGTGCAGTGGCCGAGCTTTGTCTTCCGACCCGCGGTGTCGTAACGAGCGGCCGTGAAATCAATGTCGTAGGTCTGCCACGTCAGCGGCGGGTAGCACATGTTGATGTCCGGCGTGACCTGGGCGTAGAGGACGCCGCAATCGTGCTGGCCCTCCACCACGCCGAAGGAATCCAGAATCTGGATTTCGTAGCGCTGCTGCAAATAGACGCCGCTGTTGGGACGCTGATAAATGGTTTGGGTCTCGGGCATGTACGAGATCATGAACTCGACGTGGAGCGTGAAGTCCTGGAACTTCCGCTTGGTGGTCGCGCCGCCGGCCGAGGTGATCCATTTCTGGGGCGTCATGCGGGCACCCGGTTCCCACTCATCGGTGTTCGAGCCATCGAACAGCACGATGGCGCCCGCTGGAGGGAGAGCACCGAGGGTCGGGCTGCGCCGGTGGATGCGCTTCAACTCGAACCTTCGGCCGGTGTCCGTCTGGCCGGTGATGGCTTGGCCGTCGCAAACGGCATGGTACACCTGGTCAATGACGACCTTATCGCCTTCCAACCGGGCGTCGGCGGGCGTGGTGTTATCCGTGCTGCGGGCTTTCTGGAGGATGGTCTTGCCGTCCCAGCCGTCTCCGGGCAGACCGCCGGCAAAGAACATCGTGCGAAATGCGCCCTGGCCCAGCGCGCGCACCTGTGCGCCAAGCTTGGCGCCGGCGTCGGCATATTCACCCTGGAACTTGAAGTCCGCGTCGGCGTGCTCCGGGTCGCTATAAACTTCCATCTCCGCAGCCTTGACTGCCGGTCCCGCAACGGCCAGCAGACTGGCCCCCAGGATCCCGATCACTCCATTGAAAGGTCTCATGCGCCGAGGGTATCGCCGATAGTCCTGGAGAGCCAGGGGATTGCGATCCCTGTTGCCTTCTTCGACGAAACGCGCTACGCCATGCGGCAAGCATGAACCGCAGACAGTTGCTCGGGACGGCGGGGGTTTTTGCCGCCGGCGCGCCAGTGTGGACGCTTAAGCAATGCGGAACGGCCGCGCTCTTTTGGCTGGCCTTGCGTGCAGGATGATTGCTCTTGCTCGTTCCGGCCTCGGGAGGTGTGGGTGGCAGCGTTGGCACAGCGCATCTCCCTCCAAAGGAAAAGACCATCCGGCCCACCCAGCAATCCCGAGCCGGAAGCGCGTTCTCCGCCCGGCCGACAGGGGCCTGTTCGCTCGCGTCTGCGATTGACCTCATTTCCGACAGCACACGCGCGGCCGCTGTCGTGGATGCCCGTCTGCACGAGTTGATTGCTCCCGCGCTGGAGGATTATTTGGATGCCGCCGCGCGGCGGCGGCATTTTGGCATCGCACTAATGCCAATTCTGGCACTGGACGACCAGCGCCCCGAGGCGGTGCGCGGCGCGCTGCAAAGCTGGCACGCCGCGCGGCCGCAACTGGAAGGGGTCCTGTTTATCGGCAACATCAAACCGCCCTCCTTTTTTCTGCCGCGGGCGGACATCCACTCCGTGCGCCTGTGGCCGCGATATTTCGAAGACCTGGATATGACCGTAACTCAGCGAGTTGCACCGGCAACGGTCCTGAAAGGCTGCGCCGCACCGGCCCAGAGCTGGCCCAAAATCGTCGGCGTGGACACGCTGACCGCCAGGCGGGGGGATTCGGCCACATTCTCGAAAATCAGGACCTGCTGGCTCGGCCCGTTGTCCGCAACCAACAGGCGGTCTTTGGGGGCCGGGCAGAGGGCAGTGGGCTGAGCATCCGCCGCAAACTCGATTCTTCGGGCCTTTCCCTCAGCATTCTGCCGCGAAATCCAAGCCGCAACCAACGAATTCCTGGGGTGCAGGAGCCATAGCGTTTCCCTTGGGTCCAGCACTACGGGTCCGGGATGTTCCGCTGGCCAGTGGGCCCGCGACTCCATGCTCTCGGTGCCATAAATGCCAATCTCGTTCGCCCCCGGGCAACTGACATAAAGCTGATGTTCGTCGGCGCAAAGGCCGGCGATGCCGCCGCCGGCCTTTTCCGGGGCCTCAATGGCGACCAGGAAGCATCCCTTGAGCGTGTCGCCTTGGCCGCCCTTGCCGCCGGAAAACGGCGCACTGCGGGTGATGTCCGCCCGCAGGCGGCGCGAAACGCCGCACCAGATCAAGCCCTTGGCGGGCTAGGTATTGGTGCCTTTGAGGTTCCCGCCTTCGTTCCCCACCCGCTGGGCGGTCGAGTGGAGTGGAGGCGCGACCGGTTTAGACCAATGGCTTCCTGCGTTTCTGCCCTTTCGAGCATCGTGGCAAATGGCCATCAGGTCCTGCCCACGTTTCCCCCACCCCCTCTGTTCATCCCGTACGGCGAGTTTTCCCCGGTACGGTTGGATGCCAGCCTTGTCGCTCCGCGCCCTTCCGCAGCCGTCCCCGGTTGCGTTTGACGCGGAGCCTGCGTTCCTTTCCGTGTCTGGCTCAGTGTCCAGATGTATCGGTCCGCGGCTGTACCCACAGGCCCTTGGCTCAGCACGGTTTATTATCCCCGCGCCTGCAAACGCTACTGCGGCCTGATGCGCCGGTCTGGCGAACTCCGTCCAGCTTGGGCCTGTTCGGCTTGCTCTGGGCGGTCTTTGCCCTCGCGGGCCGTTCGCCTCACCTTCCCTTCTTTGCTTGGGCATACTTTGCGTCCATGCTGCGACCTCTACCCTGTTGGCTGACCGAGTTCATTTGATGGCTCATCTCCCGGTCATCAGAGCCTTCACCGTTCTTATCCCGGTTCGGCTGTTCCAAAACACCCTTCTCACTGGTTTCAGAGAAGGAAGCACTTTCGGGGCGGCAGTCAGCTCTTAACGTTGCGGCCTGGACGTTGGCTAGAGCGGCTGACCAGTCCCCGCCAGCGGCTTGAGGCCGCCGACAGGCCCGCCCGTTTACGGCAGAGCTTGCCCCAGCCAGGGTCTCCCCTCGCCGGAGTCTGCTATCACTACTCGGCCCAACCATCCATTGCCGAGGCAGGACTTTCACCTGCGAGCATCTCCAAGGTTGAAGGCTGCACATAAACACATACTTCTGCTTCAGCGCTATCGCGCTCCCGCCGTCGTAGCTTCAGCCGTGAGTGTGTTGAGCCGTCTCGATGACGTCCCCGTCTTTGAAGACCCCGACCTCCCGCCCGGATTCGTCCCAGCCGACGTCGTTATAAACGTCTGTAATCAAACTCGGCGGCAAAGCCATGAATGCGGTCGAGGTGTTTGAACTTGTTGCGCGCAGTGCCTGGCGATCGTTCCTTACCTCAATGCCCGATTGCATTCTTCAAAGGCCCTGCGAAGCCGGGGGCGGAAATTGTATGTCTTGGCGTATGCGGCTAGGGCGAGCAGTCGTGGCGGCACCGCGAGCGCTTCGTCGTTGGCTACCGCGAACTCATCTTTCGGCAGTTCGACCGCGGCCTTGCTCGGGATCAGTGCCCCAACACTCCGGGTCTTAACGGCTTCGAGGAGGAGCGAGAAGCTCTCCAGTTCCATGCGGACATCGAGCCGGAGTTGATGCCGGGTGGCCACCTCCATTACTTGCTTGGCCAACTTGCCGTCGCCCGAGAGGAGAGCGAAAGGCAACCGTGGTGCATCGTAAATACCGGCGGCGGTGCGCCCGGGGAGCAGCTTGCGTGGGAAAACCCACCTGTAATCTATCTCACCCGCCGGCTTGCTGATGAACTCGTCGGTCAGGGCGTCATCGCGGACCACCCCCAAGTCCACAGCGCCACTGCGCAGTGCTTCCATTACCTGCATTGTTCGCATGGATCGCAGGCTCCATTGGAACGTCGGGTTACTGAGTCGGCTGAGGGCGGGCAGCACGATCCAGCGAATGATGCTCTCGCCGCCCGCCAAGAGGATGGGCTTTTTCAAGTCCGAGCCGAGCTCATCCAGCCCGGTGAAGAACCCGCCCGCTAGTGCTGCCAGTTCCAGACCTTCGGCTGTCGGTTTCAACTGCTTTCCCTGCCGTTGGACCAGCTTCTTCCCGAGAGCTTCCTCGAGTTCTTTGATTTGTCGGCTGAACAGGCTCTGGCGGTTGGGATCTGCCGTGGCTGCGGCGATGGACCCAGCCTTCACCACCAGGCAGAAGGTCCTCAACCGATCCAGCGAAAGTCCTGTTTGGATCTCGACCATCTGAATACTTGACTATAAAGTCAGGTATATGACAGAACTTGACATTGATCAAGCCTGTTCATCGGGTATTATTCACCACGAATGGTAAGCCTTTCCGATTTGACTGTTGGCAGTATCGTCCGAGGCCTCCTCCCCAATGAGGCCGTCACGATTCGCCACATCCAGCCCCATGGCGAGCAAGCCGCGAGCGTCACGTACGCCGACAGCCAGGGGCGCGTTGCTGACCGTGTCGTCTTCAAGGACGAAGAGGCAACCCTGGAACTCGTCCGGCTGGCCCGGCCGTTCAGCTTCGACGGCGATGGCTATCTCTTCCGGCTTGCCTCCGAGGCCCAACGCCTGCGCCTGGCTTTCCTTTTCGACCCGCTCATAGCGGTCAGCACCTCCTTGATTCGGGCGCTCCCTCACCAAATTACCGCCGTTTACGAGCGGATGCTTAAACAGCAACCCCTGCGCTTTCTGCTCGCCGATGACCCCGGCGCTGGCAAGACCATCATGACCGGCCTGCTCATCAAGGAGCTGATCATTCGCGGCGACATCTCCCGGTGCCTGATCGTGGCGCCGGGCAACTTGGTCGAGCAGTGGCAGGATGAGCTGGACGAGAAGTTCAACCTCCAGTTCGAGATCATGACCAACGAGGCGATTGAGGCCGCCCGCACCGGCAACTGGTTCATGGAGCATGGCCTCTGCCTTGCCCGCCTCGACAAGCTCAGCCGGAATGAGGAGCTTCAGGAAAAGCTCAAAGTCGTGGATTGGGACCTGGTGGTAGTGGACGAGGCGCACAAAATGTCGGCCACTTATTTCGGCAACGAGGTCAAATACACCAAGCGATTCCGGCTGGGCCAGTTGGTGAGCCAGCACACGCGCCAGTTCCTGCTGCTCACCGCCACCCCGCATAATGGCAAGGAACAGGATTTCCAGCTCTTTTTGTCTCTTCTGGATGGCGACCGGTTCGAGGGCCGCCTGCGCGATGGCGTTCATTTGGCGGACACCTCGGATGTGATGCGCCGGATGGTCAAGGAGAGCCTGCTCACCATGGAGGGCAAACCGCTCTTCCCCGAGCGCCGGGCATGCACCGTGCCCTATCCACTCACGAACGAGGAAGCGGCCCTCTACAAAGAGGTCACCGATTACGTCTGCAAGGAATTTGCCAGGGCGGACATGCTCGAGAACGAAGGCCGTCGGGGAACCGTGGGTTTCGCGCTCACCATACTGCAACGGCGACTGGCCTCGTCCCCGGAAGCCATTTACCAATCACTACGCCGTCGCCGAGAACGGCTGGAAGCACGCTTGCGCGAGGAGCGATTGTTGCGTCGCGGCGCCTTGGGGCAGGACGCCATCTCCTCGTTGTCCCCGGACCTGACCGAGGAGGAACTGGAGGACCTCGAGGAAACCCCTGCCGAGGAGGCGGAAACCGCGCCGGAAGAAATCGCCGACCAGGCCACCGCCGCCCGGACGATCGCCGAGTTGGAGGCCGAAATCCAAATTCTCCGCAGGCTGGAAGCCCATGCCCTGGCCGTCCGCCGCTCGGGCAAGGACACCAAATGGAGAGAGTTGTCCGAGGGCGTTTTGGAAAACCCCGAAATGTTCGATGCGCAGAAGAACAGGCGCAAGCTCGTCATCTTCACCGAACAACGGGACACGCTCAATTACCTCCACGAGCAGTTGAGCAAGCGGCTCGGACAACCCGAAGCGGTGGTCTGCATCCACGGGCAGACCCCGCGTGAGAAGCGCCGGCAGATTCAGGAAGCGTTCCGGAACGACCCCGCCGTGCTGATCCTGGTTGCCACCGATGCGGCCGGAGAGGGGATCAACCTCCAGCGCGCACACCTGATGGTGAATTACGATTTGCCTTGGAACCCCAACCGGCTCGAACAGCGCTTTGGCCGCATCCACCGCATCGGGCAGACCGAGGTTTGCCACCTCTGGAACCTGGTGGCCAAGGAAACCCGCGAGGGCGATGTTTATTACCGGCTGCTTGAGAAGATCGCCGAGCAGAGCAAGGCTCTGAACGGGGCGGTCTTCGATGTCTTGGGCAAGGTCTTCGAGGGGCGCCCGCTCCGGGAACTGCTCATCGAGGCCGTCCGCTACGGCGAGACCCCCTCGGTCAAGGCCAAGCTGGACGCGGTCATTGGCCAACTGGACCGGGAGCACCTCGAGCAGTTGCTTCACGACCATCTGCTCTCCGAGGAGCACCTCGATGCGCGGCGGGTTCAGGAAATCCGGGAGATGATGGAGCGCGCCCAGGCCCGGCGCCTCCAGCCGCACTATATCGGGTCGTTCTTTGCCGAGGCCTTTGGGCACTTCGGCGGCCAGATGCTCAAACGGGAGCCGAAGCGGCTCGAGATTCGCCACGTGCCGGCCGAAATCCGCAACCGGGACCGCACGATTGGTCTCAAAGCCCCGGTCCTGCGCTCGTACGAGCGTATTACTTTCTACAACGAGAAAGACGCCCTCTGCGTCGAGGGCAAACCACCCGCCGCCTTGGTCGCCCCGGGGCACCCGTTGCTGGACGCCACCGTGGACCTAGTGTTGGAGAAATACCGTGCCCTGCTCAAGCAGGGCTCGATCCTGGTTGATCCGCGCGACCAGGGGACGGCACCTCGCGTCCTGCTGTATGTCGAGCAGGCCATCGTCGATGGCCGGAACGTGGAAGGCCGCAACGAGCGAGTCATTTCGCGCCGGCTCCATTTTGTCGAGCAGCGGCGGGACGGGGCGGCAATCGTCGCCGGTTACGCCCCGTACCTGGATTATGTCCCCGCCACGCCGGAGCAGCAACAGCGTGCCCAGCGGTTGCTGGATGAGCCATGGCTGCGAGAAAACCTTGAATCAAGGGCCCTGAGTTTCGCCGTCCAGAAAATCGTGCCGGAACACCTGTGCGAAGTGAAGCAGCGCCGGGAAGCCTTCGTCCGGAAGACCATGGCCCAGGTGAAGGACCGCCTGACGCGCGAGATCAATTACTGGGACCACCGGGCCGAGGAACTCAGAGCTATGGAAGAGGCGGGCAAATCCCGCTCCAGCCTCAACTCCTCCAATGCCCGCCAGCGTGCCGATGCCCTGGCAGAGCGGTTGAAGAAACGGCTAGAGGAACTGGAGCTCGAACTGAAGATCGGAGCGCGGCCCCCGCATGTCATCGGCGGCGCCCTGGTCATTCCTGCCGGCTTTTTCCTCTCCGGGTCCGAGCCGGGCGCCCTGCGCGAAGAGCCGCCGCCGTATGGCACCAGCAACCGCGAAATCGAGCGCCTGGCCATGGAGAAGGTGATGGCCCTCGAGCGCGAGCAGGGCTACGAGCCCCGCGATGTCAGCGCCGAGAACCGCGGCTACGACATCGAAAGCCGCGACCCGAGGATCCGCTCGCTCAGATTCATTGAGGTCAAAGGCCGGGTCAAAGGGGCGGATACGGTGACGGTGACCAAGAACGAAATCCTGACTGGCCTGAACCACCCGGACGCCTATATACTCGCGGTTGTGCTGGTGGAAGCCGGAGTGGCCGAGACTCCGCGATACTTGAGGTGCCCGTTCTTTCAGGAGCCTGAGTTTGCGACCGCCAGTGTGAATTTCAAGCTGTACGACTTGATGGAGAAAATGGTGCAACAAGCCGTTTGAGATGGAGTCGAGATTCTCAATTATGGAACCGGAGCCAAATACCCCTATCTCCAAAATGGGCGACTTCGGTGGAGATGCAGCCTCGCGGGTTCCATTTGAGGCGGCCGTCCCCGATGCGACTGCCCGAGGAAGGGTTCCGGTCGCCTTTATTTCGTACTCGCACGACACGAAAGAGCATAAGGCGTGGGTTGCGTCACTCGCGCAGCGGTTGCGTGCAAAGGGAATAGATGTGCTCTTCGATCAATGGGACTTGGGCCCCGGGGATGACGTGCCCAAATTCATGGAACAGGCCGTCGCAAGAGCGGAACGGGTACTGATGATTTGCACTGATTCGTACGTACGCAAAGCCGATGATGGAAAAGGCGGGGTTGGCTACGAGGCAATGGTCGTCACCGGAGAGTTGGTCCGGGATTTGGGAACCAACAAATTCATCCCGATAATCCGTCAGAAGAGCTCGCCAAAAACCCTGCCACGGTGTGTCAGCACCCGTTTTTACATTGATCTCAGCGATGATGCGCAGGTCGAGGAGAATTTTGATCTCTTGCTGCGAGAGATCCACAACGCCCCCAGGCTCCCGAAGCCTCCTTTGGGCCAAAACCCATTCTCCACCGGCACATTTGCCGGATGGGCCAAGGAGGCTGCCGTGGCGGCACGGCGGCTCGAATTCTCGGAGTGTCTGGCGAATCCGGAAGCCGCATATGAGCGCGCCCTTGAGATTATCCACGCGGACGACCGCGTAGCATGGCGGAGACTCCTGCTGGCCGCTAACGAGCAAGGAGCCGAGGCGCTGAGGCGTTGGCGGGCGGACAAGCCTACCATCCCCCCACTCGCCAACACCGATTGCTCCGCAAGATTCGCCCACATTCGATCTGGCGTCGAGGGCTACGAGGTTTTTATTGCCTGCTTGGTAGCGGCAGCCGAGACAGGCACGGCGGGCTATGCAGATCAGCTCAGTTGGGTAGAAACCGTCCTGGATCCCGCTGGTTACGATAAGAGCGGGGCCGTCTATCACGCGACCTTTCCCCAGACAGTCCTGTTCGTGACTCAGGCGTTCGTTGGGGGAATGCTGATGCTCAGTGGCGCAGGTGAAGGTGCCTACCAACTCGCCACCGCCAAGGTTCCCGACTCCTTTCGCTCACGGGAGACGCTTCCACTTTTTTCGATGACACCGTGCAACGGGTGGCCGGAAAGCCTGGAGCATTGCTGCACTGTTGCCTGGGGGTTTCTGAATTCGTTGATTTCCTCGTGGAGTTGGCTGAAAAAAGCGTTTGGGGCCGAGAGGGAATGTCGCGCGGGAATTGCGGCGTATTATCAAATGTTAAGTTTCCTGAATTTTGTGAAACTGGTTAAGGATGGGGAACTCGATTCAGCTCAACAGCATCCGATCGGGAAGTTCCCTGTCACTGTGGCTCTCTGCTTTTGCGTCTGGCCCAGAGATGCCGTCGCCTCCGGATATAAGTCCTTTTTGAGACAGTCACCGATTCTTAGGCGCGTGCTTGAAGCCAATCGCTTTAGTCAGGCCGATTTTGAAACCGCCTGGGGAAAATGGATCGAGGTCGTGGGTTATTGGTTAGGCCAGGTTTACATGGGCAGGTGGCCGGAGATGACCGTCCCACAGGGCAATTTGCCGCGAGATATGAACACGGACCCATATTCTTTGGGTTGAATCGATTTTGACCAAATGACCTGGAAGAAGAAGCTCATCAACGTCGCTCCGAGACTCGATGGCATCGACCGCGAAGCGGCGCCGGAGAGGTCCATCGTACACGCCTATCCATGCACCCTGCATCGAATGATGGTGAGACTTGGGCGCCTCCGCGCGATCCAGCCTGTTTTCCTTTCCCCTGACGGACGGGGCCGGGAGGTCCCTCGGCGGACCGGGCACCGTCGTTCAGAGCGCGTCAACTCGAAGTCCAGGATTGACTGCAATAAGCATTCGATTGTATGGTTATTGCATACAGTATGATGACGCTTCTCGATATCGTTTCTTCCAGGCGGAAGGCGGAGGTCCTGCGCCTGTTGTTCGGCGTAGAGCCCAAGGAGGTCCACTTGCGAGACTTGGCCCGCCGGTCGGGGCTCGCCTTGAGGACGGTGCAACAGGAATTGGCCCGGATGGGGAGCGCGGGATTGGTCACCTCGCGCAGAGACGGAAACCGGGTGTACTATCAGGCAAACCGGGACAACCCTGTCTATGCCGACCTCCGCAGTATCGTGCTGAAGACGGCCGGGCTGGTTGATGTGCTTCGCAACGCGCTTCAAGGCGCCCAGATCGAACTGGCGTTCGTGTTCGGCTCGATTGCGGCGGAGAGCGCGGGGTCGGAGAGCGACATCGATCTCATGGTCATCGGCCCGCTGGGCCTGCGCCGGCTTACCCAGGCCCTCCATGGCGTAGCCCTGAAGATTGGCCGCGAAATCAATCCCCACGTCTTGACGCGAGAGGAATTTGCCAGCCGCAGGCGCTCGGGGGACCACTTCATTTCCTCGCTTTTGGCGTCGCCTTGCCTTTTCATAATAGGAACCGACGATGAGCTTGCAAAGTTGGGCCAATAACGGCTGGCTGAGGCCGCACCGGACCAGTCCCCAGGAGATCAAGGACCTGCTGGCCATGGTGGAACGTGACCTGGCCGACGCCCAGGGCGAAATCTCGCCCGACTGGAGATTCGGCATCGCCTACAATGCCGCTTTGAAGCTTTGCACCATCCTGGTCTATGCGTCGGGGTATCGCCCGGAGAAGACGCTGCAACATCATCGCACTATTCAGGCGCTGTCCTTGATCCTGGGTGCGAACCGGGGTGCGGATGTGGACTACCTGGACACGTGTCGTGGGAAACGGAATACGGTCGAGTACGACCATGCCGGCGGGGTGACAGACAATAATGTGGACGAGTTAATCGAGTTCACCAAAGAACTCCGGGGTGCGGTAATGGAGTGGCTGCGACAAAATCACCCCAACCTGGTGCCGCCAGAGACCAAGTGAAAAAGAAGCTTATTGAAGTCGCCCTCCCGCTGGAGGACATCAACCGCGAGGCGGCGCGGGAGAAGTCCATCCGGCATGGGCATCCGTCGACGCTCCATTTGTGGTGGGCGCGGCGGCCTCTGGCGGCTTGCCGGGCGGTGTTGTTCGCGTCGCTGGTTGATGACCCGTCGGGATACGTACCGGAGTTGATGGCCGACCCGCTCAAGGTGCGCGCGGCAGAGAAGACCTTTGCCGAACAACGGAGCGCCTGGAAGGAACGGAAGCTCGTTGCCGACAAGGCAAAGGCGGCGGGGATGACCAAGGTGCCGGAGCCGGGACTGGAGCCGAAGGTGGGGGAAATCATCGAGGAACAGGAGCGCGAGCGGTTGTTCGACATCATCCGCGAATTGGTCAAGTGGGACAACTCGAACGATGAGAGGGTCCTCCTCGGGGCTCGCTCCGAGATCGCCAGGTCCTTGGCCCGCGGTCGAGGCGAAACGGCGCCGGAAAAGCCGGCCGAGGTCCTGGCCTACCTCGTGAAAAATGCGCCCCCGGTTTATGACCCGTTCTGTGGCGGCGGCTCGATCCCGTTGGAGGCCCAGCGGTTGGGGCTGGAAGCTCATGGCAGCGATTTGAACCCAGTGCCGGTGCTCATCACCAAAGCGCTGATTGAAATCCCGCCCAAATTTGCCGGCAAACCGCCGGTCAACCCGGAGTCGCGAAAGAAGTTCGGGAATACCGGCACCTGGAAAGGGGCCGCGGGGCTGGCCGAGGACATTCGGTACTACGGCCAATGGATGCGCGACGAGGCGGAGAAACGCATCGGCCATCTTTATCCCAAGGTGGCCGTGGTTCAGGAGAAAGACGGCTCTTTCCGCCACGCGAGCCTGGAAGAGATCAAGAAGCAGAACCCGAGCGTCCAAAATCTCACGGTGATCGCGTGGTTATGGGCACGCACGGTTGCTAGTCCTGACCCGGCAGCCAAAGGCGGCTACGTTCCGCTGGTCCGGTCCTTTTGGCTTTTCGCGAAACCCGACCAGAGGACATGGGTGGAGGCGATAGTGGACAAGAGCACCATGACCTACCGATTTGAGATTCGCGGGGGGAAGGGTGAGCCGCGCACCGGAACGGTTTCACGGAACGGAGGCCGGTGCTTGCTGACGGACAGCCCGGTGACACTTGAGTATGTCCGCGCCGAGGGCAGGGCAGGCCGTCTCGGTACTCGACTTTTGGCGATCGTGGCGGAAGGGCCGAACGGAAGGATCTATTTGCCGCCAAACGAAGCACACGAACTCAGCGCAAGATGTGCAAGTCCACAGGACTTGGCTGACACGGACTTGCCGGAGCAGGCACTCGGGTTCCGGGTGCAGAACTATGGCATGAAGAAGCACCGCCAGCTGTTCACGAATCGTCAATTGACGGCGTTGGCGACGTTCTGCGACCTGGTGGGCCAAATCCACGCCAGGGTCCTGGAGGAATCTGATGGCGATAAAGCCTACGGCGATGCGGTGGCAACCTACCTCGGAATGTGCGCAAGCAAAGCCGCCGTCTTCTATACGACACTCGCGCGGTGGCGAACGGGCGAAGGGAAATCTGCGCCTGCATTCGGCCGGCAGGCGGTCTCGATGGTCTGGGACTTCACCGAGGTGAATCCATTCGCGGGTGCTGGTGGTGACTTCGCGGGGATTGTTGATGGGGCTATGAAGACCATAGCAGGGCTTCCAGCTTCGCCAAAGGGCTTCTCATTTCAAGCCGATGCGGCGAGGACACCCGATTTGAGGTCCAAACCGATGTTCAGCACTGATCCGCCCTATTATGATAACGTACCGTACGCCGACCTCTCGGACTATTTCTACGTTTGGCTCAGGCGAGCCATCCAGCCTGTTTACCCTGGACTGCTCGGGACCGTGCTTGTGCCCAAGGCAGAAGAACTGGTTGCGGACCCGTTTCGGCATGGTGGTAACGAGAAGGCGCGGGCTTTCTTCGAGCGGGGAATGGGGCGCGTTTTCAAGAGGTTGCGGCAGGCCGGCGACTCGCGTTTTCCGACCACGATTTACTATGCGTTCAAGCAGGCGGAGGACGAAGAAGCCGGGGCCGTCGACATCCCTGCCGGAGACGACGAGAGAGAAGCGCTCTTGACCGGCAACAGTGGCGCCACCCCCAACCGTGCTTCAACGGGGTGGGAAACATTCCTCCAAGGCTTGGTCGATGCCGATTGGCAGATTGATGGCACTTGGCCGATGCGAACCGAGGGCTCTACCCGGATGCGCAGCATGGCCAGCAACGCCCTCGCTTCCTCAATCGTCCTGGTTTGCCGACCACGCCTTGAGGATGGATGAGCACGACAAGAGCGTCCAGCACAGCATTGACGAGGTCAACCGGTCGCTGAAGAACATCGAGTTCTCCCCTGGGACATACATTGAGATCAGCCGCAGGCCCACCACCTCCCACGAGGTAAACTCCTTCCGGAGCGACCTGCGCAATTGCCTGCGCGGCGCCATCAACCCCCAGAAGGAGGAGGAGCGGATCGCGGTATTCCAGAACATTCGGAAACTGATCTGCCAGTTCGAGCAGCAGCGGGATTGGACGGTGCGCGTCACTGACGCCCGTTACTGGTCGGAATACGGCGTGCGGCAGGTGCGAGCAGCGGACAACAAGGAGTTGAACTACTTCTCCGGGTCCGGAGGCCGGTCGGGAGGCCAGAAGAGCATCCTGGCGTTCATGATTCTGGCATCGGCGTTCACGACGCAGTATGGGTTGAGCGGCGACCAAAATGACCTCAATAAATTCCGGTTGGTCGTAGTGGACGAGGTCTTCTCGCACACGGACGAGGACAACTCCATTCGGGCATTGGAGCTTTTCCGGAAGCTCGACTTCCAGCTCGTGGTGGTCAATCCGTTCGACGCCAAAGCCCTGCTCGTCCAGGATTACGTTGACGTGTTTCAACTGGCGAGTGCGTCAGACGAAGTATCGCACCTGCGCCGATTCCCACGCGAGGATCTGGACAAGGTCATCAAGGAGGGCGCCAAAGAGGAAGCCGCTGAGCCTGCCCTTGCGTAATGCTCTCCCCAAGCGACATCCAACGGATGGCGGAAAGGAAATACCCCGATTTCCTGCGCTCACTCGTGACGGGCGAAAACTTGTTTCCCCTTCGCGTTCGTTTCGGGAAACCGAACACCACGGATGAATTTGCCAAGCTGAAGCGAGAAATAACGGACTTGGCCCATGGAAACTTTGGATACACAGTTGAATGGGAGGAGAGAAAGACGCGGCGGTGGGGCTCGCAGGCGCTGCCCGTGCAGGTTCGGTTTGACACCCGGGAGCAGTTCATCACGGCTCTGGGCAAAGAGAAGGAATTTGAGCAATTCCAGACAAATCTACGGCTCACGCTGCAACAAATTCCGGCCTTGGAAGCTTGGCTGGCCTCGCACGTCAGATGGGTGGTGGAGTTCAGCTCGATCTGGAGGGGGATGCTGGACGTTTGTGAGTACTTTCTCGCCCATCCACGGCCAGGCCTCTACATGCGTCAACTTCCCATACCGGTGCATACCAAGTTTATCTCCGAGAACCGGCAGGTCCTGGCCAGTATGCTGGACTGGATTCTGCCTGCGGAGGCCAAATCCGAGGGCGCCACCTTTGAGGAACGCTTCGGCCTGAAACCGCTGGAGCCCTCAATTCGTTTCCGGAGTTTGGACCCTGCGGTTCAAGCCCGGCTGGGACTCTCGCACGAGGAGATGGCGTTGCCTCTGGGCGCTTTCTGCGCCCTGCGAGCCGACGGGCTAACCGTCATCATTACGGAGAACCTCATGAACCTGGAGTGCCTCCCGTCCGTGCCGAAGGGCTTGGCCATCTGGGGACAGGGCAACGCTGCTGAACTCCTCCACAGAGTCGCCTGGCTCGGGGATTGCAGGCTTCATTATTGGGGCGACATCGATGAACACGGATTTCATATTCTCGCCAGGCTTAGAGGCCGCTTCCCAGAGGTGCGCAGCTTCATGATGGACTTGGGGACACTCGACCGCTTTCGCCAGTGGGCTGGGGCCGGGGAAAAGGCGGGCGAAGCGCCCGCCAATTTAACGCCGGCAGAAATGGCTGCTTTCGGGCTCGTTGAACGGGAAAACCTGAGGCTGGAACAGGAGAAGATCCCGCCGATGCACTCGGAGGAAGCACTCCGGAGCCAGGTTTCCTGAACCACGACAGCCAAGCAGCCAAGCAGCCAAGCCGGCTTTTCGTACGCGGGAAGGCTTGATTCGCAACGAAAAAGAGTAGCAAATAGGCTTTGAGCTTATGGCCGTAACCAACCATGAACGAATTGGCAAGGCGCTGGAGGTATTCAACGGGGGGCTGACACCATTTGTCGAGCGGGAGTTGCAGCGGGCTTACGGCGACAAGTCGGCCGCCACGGTGCAACAAATGCTCGGCGGGGCGAAGCCGGCGCGGGGCGGGAAGAGCGGCCCGCACGAGTGGGACACGGCGGCGCTCCTGAAAGTGATGTGGGAAAGCTGGAACGACGTCTTTGCCACCACCCTCGGCAGGGCCGAGCGCAGCTTGGTCAGCGAGTTACTCGAGGTCCGGAACAAGTGGGCGCACCAGAAGCCGTTCAGCACCGATGACGCCTACCGGGCCTTCGATAGCCTGCAACGGATGTTGGTCGCCGTAAGCGCGGCCAAGGAGGCGGAGGAGTTGGAGCGGCAAAAGGCCGAGTTGCTCCGCCTCAAGTTCGACGAGCAGGTGCGGCACGAGAAGCGGAAGGCGGCCAGCATCGCAATCGAGAGCCAGGCAGCGGCCGGCCTGAAACCCTGGCGCGAGGTCGTGACCCCTCATCCCGACGTGGCTTCCGGCCGGTATCAACAGGCCGAGTTTGCGGCCGACTTGTGGCAGGTCTATAAAGGGCTGGGCAGCGAGGAGTATCGCAACCCGGTGGAGTTCTTCCGGCGCACATACTTGACGGTCGGGCTGAAGGATCTGCTCGCTCGCTCGCTGCTGCGCATGGCCGGCAAGGGCGGCGACCCGGTAGTGGAGCTGCAAACCAACTTCGGCGGCGGCAAGACTCACTCGATGCTGGCGCTGTATCACCTATTCTCCGGCACGTCGAAGGAGGACATGGTCGGCCTGGAGCCGGTGTTCACCGAGGCCAAGTTCTCTCCGCCGGCCGGAATCCGGCGTGTGGTCATCGTGGGCAATCGGCTTTCGCCGGGGCAACCGGAGCGGAAGGACGACGGCACCATGGTGCGGACCCTGTGGGGGGAATTGGCATGGCAGCTCGGCGGCAAGGAGGGCTACGCCATGGTCCGCCAGGCTGACGAGACGGCCACGAACCCGGGCGATGCCATGGGCAGACTACTCCGGAAATACTCGCCGTGCCTGATTCTGATCGACGAGTGGGTGGCCTACGCGCGGCAATTGCACGACACCGGCGACCTGCCGGGGGGTGATTTCGAGACTCAGTTCACGTTTTCCCAGACCCTGAGCGAGGAGATGAAGTCGGCGAAGGAGGCACTGCTCGTGGTCAGCATCCCGGCGTCCTCAGAGGGGGCAGGGGCGTCCCCGACGGCCGGCGTGCATGACGAGGAGGTTGGCGGAGCCCGAGGCCGGGAGGCGCTGGCGCGACTGCGCAACGTTTTCCAGCGGGTGGCGACGCAGTGGCGCCCGGCCAGCTCGGAGGAGAGCTATGAGATTGTGCGACGCCGACTCTTCCAGCCAATTACCGATCCCCAGCTCTTTGTCGCGCGGGACCGGGTGGCCAAAGAGTTTTGCGACCTTTACCGGGCACAGCACCAGGAATTCCCGGCGGAGTGCCGCGAGGGTGATTACGAGAGAAAACTCAAGGCAGCCTATCCGATTCATCCGGAGATCTTTGACCGGCTCTACCAGGATTGGGCGGGGTTGGTGAAATTCCAGCGCACGCGCGGGGTCCTGCGGCTGATGGCCTCGGTCATCCACACATTGTGGGAACGGGATGACCGCAGTGTCTTGATCCTCCCCGCCAACCTGCCGGTGGACGAGTTGCGGGTCCAATGTGAACTGACCCGCTACCTGCCCGACGGCTGGGACACGGTGATTGAAAAGGACGTGGATGGGGAGAACTCGCTGCCGTTGAAGGTGGACCGCGAGAAGCCGAATCTGGGGCGCTATTCCGCGAGCCGCCGGGTGGCGCGCAGCGTGTTTCTCGGTTCGGCGCCGACGCCGCACGCGGCGAACAAAGGGATCGAAGACAGGCGGATTAAGCTCGGCTGCGTGCAACCGGGAGAGTCGCCGGCGGTGTTCGGGGATGCCCTCCGGCACTTGGCCCATAGCGCGACCTATCTTTACCAGGACGGGAATCGTTACTGGTATTCAACCCAGCCGACGGTGACCAAACTGGCGGACGACCGAGCCGAGCAGTTGAACCGGGAGCCGGACAAGGTGGCCGAGGAAATTCGGCGCCGGGTCCGGGAGGAGCTGCGCAACCGGGGCGATTTTGCCAAGGTCCATCCCTTTGCCAGGAGCGGTGAGGTGCCGGATGAGATGGAGACGCGGTTGGTGGTCTTGGACCCGGAGCATCATTACGCCAAGGACCCCACGAATCCTGCCCTGGTCGATGCGGAAGCGATTCTGACTAGCCGGGGCAACAGCCCGCGCCTTTACCGCAACACGCTGGTCTTTCTGGCGGCGGACCGCGCCCGGCTGGAGGAGTTGATGCAGGCCACGCGCTACTTCATCGCCTGGCAGTCAATCGAGAAGGACCGCGAAAAGCTGAATTTGGATAACCACCAGTGGCAGCAGGCCACGACCCAAAGGGGGACTTGGGAGGGGACGGTCGAGGCGCGGATTTACGAGACGTTTCATTGGCTGCTGGTGCCCGTGCAGCCGAGTCCCGAGGCGAAATTGGACTGGTTGTCCCTCAAACTGAATGGGCAGGATGCGCTGGCGGTGCGCGCTTCAAAGAAGCTGCGGAACGAGAGCCAGATGGTCTCACAGTACGCTCCCAGCCTATTGCGGGGCGACATGGACAAGATTCCCCTCTGGCGCGGCGCTCACGTGGCCGTGACTCAGCTCCTGGAGGATTATGCCCGGTATCCCTATCTGCAACGCGTCCGCAGTCCGGAGGTGATCCTGGCCACCATCCGTGATGGACTCGCCTTGATGACCTGGGCTACGGACAGCTTCGGCTACGCCGATTCATGGGACGAGGCGAAGAAGCGGTACGTGGGGCTCCAGGGTGGGAGAATCATTTCTGTCACGGCCGACAGCACAGGGCTGCTGGTCAAACCGGAGCTTGCGGCCAGGCAACTCGACGCGGAGAGGCCAACAGCCCAGCGCCCGCCAGGTCCGGCCAGCCAGGAGGGCATGGCCGCCGGCCAAGCCCACGGGACGGCTGGTGGAGCCACGGCTGTCTCCAAGACGTCTCCAGCTCCGCCGAAGCTTAAGCGCTTTCACGCCAGTGTTCACCTGGACCCGTCCCGAATCGGACGGGATGCCGGCCGCATTGCCGAGGAGGTAGTGCAGCACCTTTCTCTCTTGCCCGACGCCAAGGTCGAAGTGGTGATGGAAATTCAGGCGGAGATCCCGGACGGCGCACCAGACAACGTCGTTCGCACCGTCACAGAGAATTGCCGGACTCTCAAGTTCAAGAATCAGGGCTTCGAGCCGGAATGATGCACGGCGCTTTCCGAGTGGATTTTCAAATCGTCGAGCTGATAAGTATGGCGAGACGCGCCTTGCACCTTGTCAAACAATGGAAACTACAGACTTGATTTGCCCGCCCTTCTCGCTTTCGCCCATCTTGCCTTCATCGCCTCTGAGAGTGCCTTGCTCCACGCCGCACTTCTCTTCCTCTTTGGCTTTTCCAACGACTGCTCGGGTTCGGCTGCCACCGTCACGCTCTTTTTCCCCATTCTCCTTGCCGCCCATCTTGCCTTCGCAGCAGCACTGATGTTGGCACGGCCCTCCGCGCTGACCTTCTTTCTCCTCTTCCTCCTCCCATTCTTCGGCCTCCCAGGTTCTTCCGGGCCGACAGGAGTGGGTGTCACTCCGCCGCCAAGAATGGCGTTCAGTTGTTCCTGCAGCGCGTCGATATTCTCTTTGAGGTCGGCTGCCTTTCGGAGTTGCCGCGGTGTCAAGGTCGTAATGTTCATAGGGAAGGCTTCGAGTTACTTGGTGCCCAAAATCGCGTCCTTGGCTGCCTTGGCGACACGGAACTTCACAACCCGCTTGGCCGGGATTTTGATTGTTGCGCCCGTTGCAGGATTTCGGCCCATGCGGGCTTTGCGATTCACCAGCACCAGCTTGCCTAAACCGGGGATTGTGAACTTGTTCTTGGCGTTCTTGTATGCCAGGGCCACGAGAGCTTCCAGCGCCTCAATGGCTTGTTTTTTGGTGACTCCGACTGTCTCAGCCAGAGAGACTGCAATGTCAGATTTGGTTAATGCTTTTGCCATAATGCAGAGAGGGGTAATCGGAAAACCCAGCATTTGCAATGGTGAAACGACGGCAAACAAACGGTCAGCTTATTGTGGCGCCGCGACATGCTCGGCCGGGGTGGCCTTCCACTGGTCAATCAGAACCGCTTTCACCCCTGTCTTGAAAGCAACTGCCACCCCTGCGCCTCACGGCGAGCGCACGCGCTAGAAGCGACCAGAACCAGAATAATCTGTCCAAGGAGGATCATTGGAATGGGAGGAGCCGCCGCTGAGGATAGTGGTTTGCAGGGGCGGCCAGGTGTGGTTGGCGAGATCCGCGCAGACCTCCTCGCTTTGCTCCCCGGACGTCACATTGGGGAGGCGGAAGGCGAGAGCACCGTTCTCCTGACGGGTCAGTCGTGTCCCCATCCCAAGCGATACTCTTTCCCGTCGATTCTCGTCAGCCGTAACCCATGTCTGCGGGGTCCCTCGTGCTGCACACACAGAACGAGACACCCGCAGCGGGGTAGTCGGGGCCAGCACAGCGCGAGTTCGGGCTGCTCCCGGCCCGAGCCCTGGCGCGTGTGGCGTCGCCTGGCCGGGGCTCCCTCGGGTCGGTGCGAGGTCCCCAGCCCGCCGGCCGTGTCGGAGTGCCCGTTTCGGTTGCGCCACAGGGCAACCGGCATCCGGTTATCACCTTCGCGATCCACTTCAATACATTGTACGATCTCGAAGCGATACAGCCATTTGCAGCGCCTTCCACGCTCTATCTTGCCCAGTTGATTTGATGGGACGTAGGCGACTACTTGAAACTGGAGGCGAAGCAGGTGAGGCAGCCTGAATGGTTTGCCGGACCAGCGAGCCTCCAGGAATTCGTCCACGTGCCAGGTCAACTCGGCGGCTTCGGGGTCATACCAGCGTGCAAGGAAGTCCTTGCCGGTGATTACGTCTCGGAAGCGTCCCTCGTAAGCCCACACGGAAGAGCCGTCCCGCCGAGCCATATCTCGTGCGCCAGGCTCGATTGAAGAGTCCGTCCACTTCCATTGTTCCGGTTGTTCGGGCGGCAAGCCCGCCGCTTTTGCTTGGCTCGGCGGAACCCTGCCGCCTTTGCCGGAAAGCTGGGTCACGTGCAACAATTCGGCTGCTTCGACGTACAGCCCCGGGCACGGGTTTCCGCGCCCGAACGGCGCCAGCCCTTCAAAGGCCTGCGCCCATTGCTTCGGTTGCAGGATGGAGGCAGGCGCCACCACGTCCGCCACTGGGACCAAACGGTCTTCGGTGAGTTGGCAACTGCGGTTGAGGAATTCGTGGAGGCGCTCTCGGGTTTCCTCGCGAAATGAAAGTCCGCCGGCCATCTCATGTCCGCCGCCCTCGGTGATGAGGCCTTCAACCGCCGCGGCATGGAAGTGTCGGCCCATGTCCCAACCCTCGACGCTGCGGCCCGACCCTTTCCAAAGATTGCCCGGGTTCAGGGAGCAGAGGATGGCAGGCCGGTTGTACGCCTCCCGGATCCGCGCGGCCACGATGCCGAGTACCCCTGGGTGCCAGTCCGCTTGACAGAGAAGGAGGACCTTGGGCTTCCCACATCGGCTCTGGGCCCGTGCCTGCCGGTGGGCCGACTCCAGGATAGCCCTTTCCGTACGCCGATGTTGCGCCGACGCTGGCCAAAGCGCTCGGCATCAGCAGCCGTGATGCACAAGATCCCCTCGCCGAGCGAATCATCGAGGAGGCGCTGGCCGGCGGACCCGATGCTCCCGCCAAGCCCCTCATCCCTGACCCTCGCAAGTCCGATCATCTGAACGGGGTCGAAACCTGGCTGAGATGGCAAAAGTTCGACGGCCACTGCTATTACGACCCCGGCGGCTTCGAAGGGCACACGCTCGGGCTCAAAGGCCGCCCGTAGGCCCCGACCTTCCAACGCAGCCCCTGCTTACCGGGCGGCGACTACCGGCACGCTTGGCCGCGCACCTCCGCAAAACCGAGAGGCACGAAGCCGCAAGCCGATTCTTGGCAGACTACGAGGCACGGCTTAGAATCTCACCAAACGAAATCAAAAAGAAAGGAAACCGAGATATGGGTTGCGACATGAGAGCGATGATGGAGCGGCGGAACAAGGAGCAGGATGCCGCTTGGTTGGGCCAGTGGTTCGGCGCCGGCGAGCTGGACATCCAGCGGGACTACGAGTTGTTCAGGGTCCTGGCGGGGGTGCGCGACGATTTCCCCGCGCCGCCCATATCCGCTAAGCCGCGCGGCATGCCAAAGGACGCGAGCTCCGCGTTCCGGGGGTTTGCGCGGCAGATGGGCAAGGAGCTACCGGGTGCGCTGCACTCGCACTCCTGGGTCACGCTGGCGGAGCTGCTGGCGTACGACCTCGACCAGGAGTTTTTCGACCCGTCGCTCGTGATCGAGCGCGACGCCGACGGGAATATAGTCAACACGACCAACTCCGCGAACACCAGCATGGCCGACTCCGGCCCGGTGGGCATGAGAAAGGTGTTCTCGCTCCCGACCTCGCGCCATTGGGGCAGGGAGCAGTGGGACATGATCATCCGCGAGCTCAAGCATGTTAAGGAGCACTGGGGGCTGACGAGCGACGAGGACGTGAGGCTAAGCTTCTTCTTCTATGCGTGAGGTAAGTCATTGGATGCAGCAAGTCCCCCTCTCACAAAGTTCGGCTCCGTGAAGCGCCGGCGGCGCACGAGGCCCTCCTCGCGGCCTCCCTTTCCCTCAGCTTGCGCCTTGAGCGCGTGAAGGCCGGGCTGCCGCGCAAGGCGCGGGTGAAGCTCGCACGCGTCAGCGACCTGGTGTTGGGCCTCGTCGGAGGGCGGGGATGCCGTGACCTCGCCGGAGATGTCATCAGCGGTCTCGGAGCCGTTGCCCCTGGCACTTTGCGCATCTCCAGCGACATCAAATGGGAGGGGCAGGGAGCAGCTGCTTCGTGAGCCTGTCCAGGGTGATCGAGAAGACGTGCCGGGGGCAGGAGGCGAACTTGGCCTGATTGGCGCGAACCTCACGCAGGGTTTTGTCCGCGTCGATCACGCGAACGAATCCGGGCCGAGGCGTGCCGATTAAGCCCGCTGTTGTCAACGCGGGGAATCACGGTGGCCACGAGAATCAAGATGACGCTGACGACGGCGATCAGTTCCATGTCGGTGAACGCCTTGTCCATTGATCTGAGGTTCTTCATATATGTTGGCGGGGAGCTTGTTTCAAGCCCTCAACGGATTCCAATGCCCTCTGTGTCTTCCTCGTCGGCCCGAACATCGTTTAGCGCTTGAAGCCGCGGGCGTTACTTCGCCGCCTTGCTTTCCAAGCCCCCGCTTGTCGTATTCCATCTGGATATCTCCGGCGAAAAGTTTTGCGGCCGAGACGACAGCAGCCACGAGGGGACTATCGAGAACCCAATCATCCGGCGTCATTTAGAGCCGGAGTTAGGGAGCCCCGGAGAACGGTCAAGCTGATTTCTTCTTAGGCATCCAGGCGGCCGTGCCAAGTTCCGCGCCAAACGAAAGTCGTGAAAACGAATCTCACGACTACAGTCGGGCTTCCTGCGTGGGGCAGCGCATCCAGCGCGGCTGGCCTGGTGGCGGCGTTGACCTCAGAGCAACGGCAGGACCTCCACAATTTCGCAGCCAAGCGTTTGCGCGAAAGCGAAGGGGAGAAGGAGGGCCGCCTGCCCATCGTGGCCGTCCTGGCGACCGGGGCCAACGGGGAGCCCGACTGGCGCCGGGGCTGCGGGGTCCTGATCGGACCGAACGTCAGCGAGGAGGCCTGCCCGCAGCAGGGCAAGGTGCCCGTCTTCGACTGCATGGTCAAGGCGGTCTGCGAAGCGGAGAAGCACGGGATCATGGCGGCCAACGCCGCCGATGATGCCAAGCACGAAATCGCCGGCCTCGCTGCCATCCGGAACTGACACGGGAGCTGAGCATGGAAGCCAACTCCAGCCGCACTTACCAGCGCATCTACTGGAACATCGTGAGCCCGGACGAGCTTGAATCAGCACGAGTCCTGGCGAAGCGGCGTGTCCTGCAATCCCTGCCGCTGTTCCTGCTGACGCTGATGCGCAACCCGCCGCAAGCGGGCGGCCTGCTCCCGACGGGCGGGACCGCCCCGGCGGGCGCTGTCGCCACCGGCACCGCCGGGGAGCGGTGGATCGAGGGGGACCTGGCGTATCCGAAACGCCTCGGAGCCTCGAGGCCCGACGTCCTGATCGATGCGCTCCGATTGGCGGCGCTGGAGGACCTGATCTCCGTGGACGAGGCCACCCGCTTGCGGCGGCGGAGCTGTGGCGCATGGACGAGATGAGAAGATGATCTTCCAGCTGATAGTGCATCCCCACGACGAGGCGGGGCGGTGGGCGCCGCTGTGGGTCATGATCCACGGGCGCTTGCGGGGCCGCGGCGACGCTGCCTCCGCGCTAGCGGTGACGGCGAATGGTGAAGACATGGCGGCCTGGTGGGACGGCGATACCCTGCGGTTCGAGCGGTCCGTCGTGTTCGAGTTTGGGATGGATACGATACGAATCTTGAACGAACTGGACAAAGAAGAAATGCCGCCGTCCATGATCGCGGCCCTCGACGCCCTGCGGAGCGCGGGTTCCGAAGCTCAGGTCGAAACCTGCGACATCTGCGGCTTGATCATGCCTGCGTCCTTGGCGAAACCCTTCACTGGCAAGGCGTGTCCGAAGTGTATCGAAGGGGCGCACGTCAGGAAGTATCGCAAGCTGATGGCGCGGCCCGAGGATGATCCGGACCCGGGCGAGTGCGAACCGCCCGAGGCGCCGCCGGACAACGAGAATGAGGCGCCATTTTAACACAACGGTTAGCTTGGCCCGGCCAAGTGACGATCCGGCGGGGCGGCTGAAGGTGCGGCGGCAGGCGGGAAAGAGGCACTTCCTTTTCCACCGGTAGAAACAGCGGCGGGCACGTTCCAAGCGCCTGCGTGATCGGTACCTCCACCGTCTCCAGTCGAGAGGCCCGAGCCTTCATCCCGAGAAGAAACAAGGCCAAACACGATGAGAATTGGATCCCTGATGACCGCGCGTACGCAGCTCCTCTCTCGTCCGGCAGTAGGCAGTCCGACTGCTCCACCTCGACCTCGACCGCCTCAAGGCGACGCGATACACCATGCTGGTGCCTGCCTGGTTCGCCGCGGAGATGTTGCCGATCTTGGCTCACGGACAAGGGCAAGTGCACAGGATCCCAAGGGTTGGTCGCGCAATACGCGCCCAGCCTGTTGCGGGGCGACATGGACAAAATCCCGCCCTGGCGCGGCGACCACGTGGCCGTAACCCAACTCCCGCAGGATTATGCCCGCTATCTCTACCTGCAACGCGTCCGCAGCCCAGAGGTGATCCTGGCCGGCATCCGCGACGGGCTGGCCTTGATGACCTGGGCCAGGGACAGCTTCGGCTACGCGGTTTCATGGGATGCGGCGAAGAAGCGACATGTCGGCCTTCAGGGCGGAAAGATCGTTTCTGTCACGGCCGACAGCCCGGGACTACTGGTCAAACCGGAAGTGGCGGCCGGGTAGCTCGAAGCTGAGAGGCCGGCAGGTCGGCCTTCCCCGAGTCCGGCCGGCCCGGAAGGCGCGGCCACGGACTAGGCGCGGGGGACAGCGGCGGGGACCAAGTCAGCATCCAAACCCCCTGCGGCCCCGTCGAAGCTCAGGAGCTTTCACGCCACGGTTCACTTGGACCCATCCCGCATCGGGCCAGACACCGGCCGAATTGCCGAGGAGGTCGTGCAGCGCTAGGCCCGGTTGCCCGACGCCAAGGTCGAAGTGGTGATGGAAATTCAGGCGGAGATCCCGGACGGCGCACCAGGCAACGTCGTTCGCACCGTCACGGAGAATTGCCGGACTCTCAAGTTCAAGAATCAGGGCTTCGAGCCGGACTGAGGTGCGGCGGTTTCTGACCGGACCCACAAGCCCGTCGAACCGACATCCATGACGAGACGTTCCCGGCGCGAGGTCTCCCAATGCACCATCCCCCTCGTCATGGATGTGATGCTCGTGTCCTGAAAAGGTCCGAAGTGCTCTCGGGTCGGCAGGGGGCGATCCTCTTTCGCAACCGAGTTCCGACCGGACAGGCGCGCCGGCCCAGGCCATTGTGCGCTCTCAGGTGCGCGATCAGACTCAGTCCGGCATGAGCTCCAGCTGGGCCGCGTGCGCGCATGGCACCTGGCGGGGGATGTGCCCGCGCCAGCGTTCTTGGCTCTTGCGCCAGTAGGCTACAGGCATACGACGCGCCGCGCCGGGAGCCAGCTCGATGCATCGAACGACTTCGAAGCCATACTCCCAGCCGGGCCGCTCTCCGAGCTTCACGTCGAGCCATTGCTTTGCCGGGACGTGCGCCCGCACCTGAAGCTGCAGGCGGAAGAGACAGGGCGGTCTGAAATCTGTGCGGGAGCGACGCGCCTCCATGAACTCGCTCACATGCCAGCCCAGTTCGGCGGCATCGAGGTCCGTCCAGAGGGCGAAGAGGGCCCTCTGGGTGATCAGATCGTTGAAAATCCCGACGTAGGCCCAAACGGTAGGTTCCGGCCGGTCCTGCTCTCGCGCCCTCCCTCGCTTCGCCGAGAGCCCCATCGCAGCTCTTTGCTCCGGCGAGATGGCCGCCTTGTCCGCCTGATATTCCAGCTTCACATGCCGGCTTAACTTCGTGCGTGGGCGCACGCCCATCAGCTCGGCCGCCTCCACATAGAGTCCCGGGCACAGGTTCCCACGCCCGAAGGGCGCCAGTTGCGCGAATACCTCTCCCCATTCGCCGGCCGTGAGTACGGACGCGGGAGCGACCACTTCGACCACTGGCACCATGTGAGCCCGGTCCAGCCCACAACCGTCGTCTAGGAATTTGCCGAGCTTCTCGCGGTTTTCCTCGCTAAAGGAAAGTCCGCCGGCCATCTCGTGCCCGCCACCTGCTGCGAGGCGCTCCCTCCCGGCGGAATGGAAGAGGCGGCCCATGTGGCATTCCTCGACGCTACGCCCCGACCCCTTCCAGCCACCGTCGGGGTGCATCGAACAAAGGACGGCAGGCCGCTGGTAGGCCTCCCGGATGTCCGCGGCGACGATGCCGACCACGCCGGGGTGCCAATGCGGCTGGCAGAGCAGCAACACCTTGGGATCCTGCCGCCACACCTGGAACCGCGCCTCGCGCTCGGCCAATTCCTGAATGGTCAGCTCGGTGGCCTTGCGCAGGGTGTTGAGCTCAGTGCATCGGCACCCCCAGAAGCGGGCCTCCGCGATATTGGGCGCGGCCAGAAGCTCGAGCGCCGGCTTGGCCCGGTCCATGCGCCCTGGCGCGTTGACGCAGGGCCCCCATAGGTAACCATATGTATCCTCATTCACGACTTCATTCTCATCGGGTCCGACACGGTCTCTGAGGTCGGCCAAGCCCGGCACCAGCGCAAGTTTATCCGGCTGGTTGGCCAGGGCCAGAGAGCACTTGAGCAGGGCGCGGTTGATGCCAAGGAGCGGGACAACGTCCACGAGGGTGGCAAGCCCAGCCAGGAGCAGTGCCCTCTCCCTGCTCCAGGCACCTAAGCCACCCGAACCAAGGACAAATGCCTCGACCAATAGAAAGGCGAGCCCGGCGGCGCACATGTTCCCTAACTTGCGTGCCTCCTTGGCATTGGGGCCGGACAGCCAGAACTTTGGGTTTATGTGGAGGAAGCGAGTGTCCTCAGGCAGGTGGACGTCAGGGTCGGGTTCGTGGTGGTCGACGACGATGATCTCCAGATCCTCCGCCAGCGCGCATTCCACCTCGCGGGCCGCCGTAGTGCCACAATCCAGGCAGACCAGGAGATTCGCTGGCTCCCCATGGTCCTCTTCAATCCTGCGCAGATTCTCCTGGACCAAGGTCCATTTCAGGCCGTAGCCGTCATACAGGCGGTGAGGGGTGACGCAGTGGATCCGGTTTGGCAACAGGCCTCGGGCCAACAGGGCATCGCGCATCAAGGTAATGGAGACCACCCCATCACAGTCGTAGTCCCCATAAAGGATGACATGTTCGTGCGTTTGGCAGGCCATCGTCAACCGATCGCAGGCCAGATGGCACTCGGGGAATTTCACCAGGGGATTTCCTGGATCCGGGCAGGGATCGAAGAATTGGTCCACTCCTTCGGGGTCTCGGGTGTTAGCCACTGTGTCTCGAATCTGGTCAACCGTGGAGCCGGGATTCTTGGCCAACCATGACAAATGGGTCCTCGACAGGTTGTAGGGCGCAGCCAGGAAGGCCCAACTCCTGGGTATTCTGTGCGGTTTCTCTGGCTCAGTGCTCTCAGGGGCGCCTTGCATGGCAAGGAGTGTGCTTAAAGCGGGCCAGCATGCAACACGCGCAACAGAATCGTCTCACAAGCCCCTGCTATACCCTGCCCTTCCATGCTGAGGGCGTTGCAGAGCGATGGCTGGCCAAGTGGCTCCAAGCCCAATCCCTCTTGGTCATCGGCAGGCAAATCCCCATGTTCGGCGGGCCCAAACGCCTCGATCTGCTGGCCATAGACGAGCAAGCCGTTCCGTGGGTCATCGAACTCAAGCGCGATGTCGCTGATGCAGAGGCGGTCGGCCAGTTGCTGATGTACGGCAGTATGGCCGCCCGTCTCTCCAGGATGGGCTTGGCCCAGCAATACAAGCAGTTGCACAGTGGCGCATGCCTCGAGGATGCCTGCCAGGGGCGCTTCGGCACCAAGTTTCCGGGGCAACTGAACCGGCAGGTCAATCTCGTCCTCGCCGCGTACTCTTTTTCGGTGGCATGCGAACAGATGATCGAGTTCCTGCGGCTCACCGGCGGCATAGTGATCGGCCGACTGGAACTGCAACAGTTGACGGACCGGAAACCAGGGCATGTTCACAGCCACAAGCCAAGCCGCGTGGAATGCAGGTTCCTGGCGAAACCTGTGCCGACCAAGCCATTGGAACCCGAGTCGCCCGAGCGGCGCGATCCGGACCGTTACCTCGTCATCTCCGTGAGTGGGGAGGATGATGTGCTTTCATTGGAGGACTGTCGGAAGAACGAGGTGGCGGTCCTGCCGCCAGACGGGGACCAGCGATACGGGCCGATCCAGCGCGGAACAGGGATCTTTTTGTACGCCCACGACGGAACCGGAGAACCGGATACCGCCCGATGCGGCCTCGTGGGTTACGGCGTCGTCCGCCATTCACCCGCCGACGCCGCAGGGAGCCCAGGCTCGCTACGGCTTTCCGCTGACGCCAAAGAGAAGTTCGAGAGCCGGGGCAAGTCGCGCAGGTTGCTCCCCGTAACATGGCTTGCGATGAGCGTCGGCCGGCCGGTTTCCTGCTCCCTTGCTCCGCCCTCCGCCGGCATCACGGAGATGCAGGACTACGTGCAGGTCATCGAATGCAGGGCCGCGCTGGGGGTGCCCCTCCCGGATGACTCTTTCAGCATCTGCCCTCGCGGCTTGGCTGAACCATCGCAGGAATAAAAAAGCCAGATGGTTGGCCCCCCCACACAGCTTAAACGCGATTTTGAAGCCCTCCGCCAGAGGCGCATCAAGGCCGCCGACTGCTTCGCTCAGGGGCTGAGTCCGGCCGAGGTGGCCCGGGAACTCAGCGTTAGCATCCAATCGGCGGTTCGCTGGCGTGATACCTACGAGAGTGGAGGAGCGGACGCGCTGGCCAAACGGACGAAGCCCGGCCCCCACTTCAAGTTGGGTCCTCGCCAGACCGTCAAACTGCAACAGGCGTTCGAAAGCGTGCCCCCGCGGTGGTGCGATCCTCATCTCCGCCAGCGGTGGACACCGCGGGTCACGCAGGATTACGTCATGGAACGTTTCCGTGTCGGATATCACCGCTCCCACTGCTGGCGGCTGCACGGGCAGCTTCGTCCGGTGGCGTCCGTGGCCAGCTAATCCCAACCCAACCAAGCGGGCGGCCGCCTTTCGCTTCGGCAGATCGGAAGCAAGCCACTCCTCCCAATCCCACCCGCACCGAAGCTCAAACCCCTTCCCACACTCACGCAGACGACTCACTCGATTATGAGACTAAGAGTGCCCGCCAGCGCTCCGATGCGAGGACGTTGCCAGAAAAGCCGCCCTCGCCGCGAATGGCCCCGGCCAGGGGACCTTCGGCACACCGGGCCTGCCTTGCTCGCACAAGGGAACAGGCCATCCAAGGGGGGGGCCCCCCGGCACACCCCCCCACGACGTTGTTGCCTGCTTGGGCGGCAGTTCCGTCGAGCTACGGAAGCATTCGCCGCACTGGCAGGAGGTTTCTCCTCCTGCTCGAGCCTCGTGTCGGTCTCCGTGTCGCTTTCTGTCCGCGTGGGCCCTTAAATTCTGCGCGGGCTCCCGATAACCTGAATTGTCACCCAACAAGAGGCAACCCAACTTTTCGCGATGCGTCACGATAGAGCATGAGTTGCCCCCGCTTGCGGCAAAGCCCTGAACAGCCCTGTGCATCTCGGGACCCTATGGGGTGCTCCGGGCGCGGTGGCCGTCTTCATGCAGATCCGAATGCGAGCGTGCGATCGCCTTGCGACTCACTCAATTATGAGACTGAAAATCGTCCCTTCTCCCGTGCTTCGCACAAAAGCTTAGCAGGATTCTCCGAGAAGTCAACTACAAAATGAACCGCCGTTTGTAATGACCTGCGAGGACGCGGGCCCTTCTCGTCTTTTTCCAGGGCTCCGCCCAAGAACCCTCCCAGACGACAACAGAGGTCAGCAGCCAACCGCCTGACGCCGGCTTGGTAGGGCTGAAACCGCCGGGAAGGCCGGTGGTCGCCGTTTAACCAGCAACCACGTTATGGACAAACCCATCACAATCAGCGAAATCAGCGACTGCTCAGCAGCCATGAGGAGCGGGGCCGAGAAGTGCGGCGCCGAAGGCACCATTTTTTCAACGAGATCGTCCACCCCGCCGACTGCAACCGGAGGGCCAGACCCCACCAGTTCGGCGCGCCCCTTCTATCCTGGCTCCTCGTCGACGCGCATGGCGACCCGATATGGGACTGGGATGGAGACGTTTTCTCGGACACCCTCCGCGAGTACGGCATCGACCTTCGCCACTACACCGTGACGTTGCTCCTGCGCGACGACCAACAGAGGGCGATGGCCGACGCCGTGGACCTTCTCACCGAGGACGAGGGCCTCTTCTGCACGGGCGATTGGGACGCCCTCTGCGCTCCGGATCACCCGGCCTGGCCAACCGCCAAGGACCTCGGCACTTGCGAGGTCACGGCTCAGGACTGCCCCGGCGTATACATCCACGGCGACGACGCGCACGCATGGCTGCTTTACCCCGACATGTGCCTCACCACCTTGCGCCGCCACTTGCAGGCGAGCGCTCCCCAACTAGGAGGGTTCTGAAGGCCCTGCACAAAGCCAAGGAATAACGATAAGCCTAACCGATAACCGGGCCAAACGAAGAAGCATGAAAGCCAAAATTGCCATCGGGACCGAGACTTTCGCAGTGGTGAGCCTCGACATAGTCCAGGGCCACATCGACCAGAAGGAGGTCGCCTGGCAGGCGCACCGCCGCGGCAGGAACTGGGCCGCCACGGTCCGGTTCGATCCCTCAGCCCCGAACTGCCTTGCGAGAAACTTCTGGAAGCGCGCCAGCGGCAGCTACGTGGCCGTCCCACCCTCACTCGCACCCGGCGACCTTCTCGAGTTCGGAGCCGACTACTACACGGCCGCCGGCCATCGCCACGAGCATCGCGAATACCGTCGGGTGCTCGCGGTCGCGCCGGAGCGCATCGTCCTCCGGGAGTCGGGGAAGCCTGGCCGGCGCCCTCTCCGGCCCCTCGCCTTGGACATCGCGGCGGCGGAGATCGGAGACGTTCACCCCGCCCCCGGCCCGCTGGCCGATGCCTCCACCGCCGATCTCATCGCCGAACTCAAGCGCCGCGGAGTCAACATGCAGGCTCCCGAGGTCCTTTCCGCGCCCGGCTCCTCGAGCCTGCCCCAGGGGAGCACGCGCGGCCAAGGCGATCCCACCGCAATCCCCGGTGACCCCAGACCACCGGCCCCCGTCCTATAACACTCCCTGCACTTAACTAGAGCCTCTCCACGTATAGCGGGCTCGTGTACGTCGGCACACCTCCATCTATCCAGGCTCACGCGCCGCCGCAAGGTTCCACCAAGATGCCCGGCTGGCCGCGCATACCCGAACCGCGCCCCGCCGGGCGCAAATGGCTGATGCCGCCCGCGCCCACGGATCCGCATTGAGGCCGCGAGCCTCCCCGCCAACCTACGCTCCCTTCCGAACCGCGCCAACCGGGCCCTGCCGAACCCGTGACCGAGGCCGCTGCGCCGGCGCGCGCCCTCCCGGCAAAAAGAACTCCGCCCCTCGCGACCTCCTGCGCGATCAGCGCCGGAGGTCCTCTTTTGTATGCCCCCGGCCCCGGCGGCATGGGGGGTCCTTTTTTTCTTTTTTTTGTACGCCGAACGACCCCGAAAGCAGAAATCCGCTTCGCGCAAGACTCCCGGGAAAACACGGCAAAAAACAGAAAAGCGCACCCAAGACGAGCACCGCTTTTGTCAGCTAAGCGTTCTGATTCATGTATCACAGAAGATTAGGCATTGAGATATACGAAGCCGGCCTGCCCGATGCCCGAACCCGCCCTCCGGCCGGAATCGCCGAACCGGCGGACCCCTGCCGGCCCGCCAGAAACCGGAAGGGGAGAACCTCGCCAAACACGCCCGCCTTTCTTGAAAGCGCCGTCACCGGAGGGGGACGGCCGGAACCGCGCCAAACGAAGTTCGTATGGATGACACCGCCGCGCGTGCCCGGGGAGGGGCGAGATCCGTGCCAAACGAAAGTTGTATGAGTCATACTAATGCACAAGACGAGCTTCCCTCCGCTGAGCGGGCGCCCTCGCGGCACGCCTCCCCGAACGACCCCGCCCCGCCCGGCGCGGCCGGTGAAACCCCGGAGACCGGCGCGCCGCGCCAGCCCTGCGCGGGACAACCCCGGGGCGATGCCGGCCAGGCGGGCGGACCCGAGTGCGAACCGACGCTCCAGCAGGAGATCCTGGCCATGCTCCTGCACCACGGCGACCTGTACGTCCGATCAGGGGCGCTGAAAAAGTACTTCGCGAACAGTCGGGACCTGGTCCGGGACTGCAAGGCGGCGGGGTGGCTTGTCACCAAGGTGGACGGCAACCGGCGCGTGGCCTACCACCTCACCGACATCGTGGCCTGCCTCCGCCGGATCCGCAGGGAGGGGCCGCCGCCGCCTTCGAAGCAGAGACCCGCGTCACCGACGAAACCAAGGCCTGCCAAAGCCAAGCGGAGGAGCGACGGAACCCGCTAATCCCCGCCGGAGAGCCGCCCTCGAGTGGGCCCTTCTGCATTGGCTGCCGCGATTGGATGAGCCGGTCAGCCCGCCGGAGGAGCTGACGCGCGGGGCGGAGGCTCGCCCCGCGCCCATGCAGGACCAGCAGCCCCCGGACCCGGACGTACCAGAACAGCCGCACCGATGAAACTCAAACCGATCAGATACAGCCGCGGAAGGCAGGCGTACTGGGTCGTGCGCGTGGGCAAGCGGCTCTCCGGCAGGCGGGCGCGGAAGCACTACTTCAAGAGCCGGAACAAGGCCACCGGCTTCGTCGCCAACCTCGCGGACGCGCGCGAGCGCCTGGGCCAGTCGGCCTTCGCCCTCACGCTCGACCAGCAGGCCGAGGCGATGCGCGCATTCGAGCGACTGAAACCGCTGGAGATTTCTCTAACATCCGTCGTTGACCATTACCTCTCGACCAACGGGAACGGCAAGCCCTGCCCGCTGTTCAAGGATTTCGCGGAGTCGTTCCTGGCCGCCCGCCGCAAGACCTGCACCCGCCACACGCTGGCGAGCTACCGCAGCGAGCTCAAGCCCGCGATCAAGGAGTTCGGGAAGGTGCCGCTCAATCACATCCACCAGTCCGACATAGAGGAATGGGCGCCCGACCTGGATTTCGCGCCGCGCACGATCGGCAACATTCTCGACACGCTCACGACTGTTCTCAACGACGCGATCCGCAAGGAGCTCTTGACCCGCAACCCTGCCGCCTTCGTTCCGCGCCCGAAACCCGACCCGAGTCCGCCCGGAATCCTGAAACCCGAGCAGGCGGACAGCCTCCTGCGGGCCGCGAAGCGGCTTCGGCCGAGGCTGGTTCGCCCGCTGGCCATCGCCCTGTTTGCGGGACTGCGCCGGTCTGAAGTCTGCTCCCTCACCGGCCGAAACCTGCTCCTCAAGGAGGGCCTGATCGAGGTGCCCGCCGCCATCGCCAAGACGAGGCAGCGCCGGCTGGTGACGATCCGGGAGAACCTCGCGCTCTGGCTCGCCGGCGCGCCCCGTGACGAAGCTCCCCTGGCCGTCACGACCAACCCGGACGTGTTCGGCGCCTGGGTCCATGAGCTGGCGCTCGAGGCGGGGGTACTGGACTGGCCGCACAACTGCATGCGCCACTCCTTCGCGAGTTACTTGCTCGCGCTCATCCACCACGAGGGATTGGTCGCCGCGGAGATGGGCAACACGCCCGGCGTGGTGATCCGCCACTACCGCGCGGTCGTGCGGCCGGCGGCCGCGCGGGCCTACTTCGGGATCGTGCCCCCTGGCTCCCCCCGGCGTCCCAAGGGAAGGCGGCGTGCATGACTGTTCTGGCAGATTTCGGGCCCCAGGGCTCCCCCCGGACCCCCCCGGCCGTGCGGCCGCGCCGGGCCCGGATCGCCATGCGGATCCAAGGGGCGCCAAGAGTCACGGCGAGGCCCCTCACCGGGAAGCGTCGCTCCGCGCATAGACAACTGCCTGGTCGTGCCTGGTGTTGGGAAGGCCGAAAGAGGCAATGCGCCGCCTCGTCAAGCGCCTCGAAGTTCAATCCAAGAATCCCGACCCACTTCTCGATTTCCGCCAAACCACCCACCTGCGCGCTATGATCGAGAAGCACATCCCTCAGGGCCAAGCACAGACGCACAAGAAGTCCTCAGCACTATGTGATTTTCGCTATGGCTTACATATTCCTTCTGCCCCTAGCAAAAAAAGTGGTTCGTAAATGACTCCCCTCACGACATCACCTGCGCTGCTAGCCGAGGGCTAACAAGTGTGCTTAAGGGACCCCGGGGGTCCGCCCGGCACTCCAGCAACCTGGATCAATTGAATTCCGGCCAAACATAAAAACAAGAAAGGCATCAGGCACAAACAAGAGCAACGCATGTATATGAACACTAGCAATAATAAAGCACATAATTCTAAGATCGACGATCTGCTGAAGGACGCTACCGAACTGGCCCAGGACTCAATGCGGAGCCGCGACAGGGTGCCACCCACGTTTGTAGCGCACGCACCGTCGGGTGTGGTGATAATCACTCCACCAAAGTTCTCAGAGGATTTCGCCCGGACGAACTACCCGTCAACCATCCGAAACTGCTGCGTATTAGTCCGGGCTGTCGCTGGCGTGCTCACAATGCCGGTTTCGTGGACCACTCCCGGGGGTGAGAACCCCCTGGACGGGACTGCCTCCGTCGATCTCCGTGGCAATGTCAGCAATGCTCTGTTTCTCTCGGCCGAGATCGCCGGAGGCGCCTCTGTCCAGAGAATTCTGCCGATTCTGAGGGATAAAAAAGGCCGCTTCCAAGGCTTCGGCCATGCGGAGACCGTTTCCCACCAGGCCATCGAGGGAGGCAAATACAGCTGCCTTCTCCCACCCCGGCCCCCCACCGACCAGGAGCGCAGAAAGGCCATGGAGGCCATGGAGGCCCATGCACGCCGCGCCATCGCGGCAGGTCACTGCAAGCCTCGATAGCTCCCAGTCAACTCGGTAAGAAAACCCAAGGCCGCGCGCCCCGCGCCATAATGGACCCGCAATGCGTCAGATCGGCGCGAAACAAAAAAGTACCAGACAGCGCACGAAAGCGCCCATGAGCAAAAGAGCCAATCGCTGGCACACCAGGGGCGGCCCGAAGAAACGCCATCCCTAATAAATCACACGCCAAACCAATTCATTAGGTTCAGCAAACAAACACCAAACACAGGACATGAGACCAAACAACCCTCCCGACGACTCGTCAGAGATGCGCTACCAAATGCACGTCCAGGCTTTCGACCTTATGGAAGCCGGAGAAATTGAGCGGAGCACCGAGATTCTGCAGGAACTGCTGCGCCTGGACCCACGGGACCCCCACGTGGATCACATCAAAGGCTTTTGCCTGAGCGGGCTCGGCCTCCAGGATCAAGCTATCCCCCTTTTGCGCCGGGCGGCGCGCCTGCTGCCGGGGAGGTCGGAGCCACAGGTCACACTCGGCATAGCCCTGATGCGAAAGGGAGAACTCGCTGAGGCTCAGACGATCCTCGAGGGGGCGCTCGGCACAGATCCCGATTGCTTCTACAGTTTGACGAATCTGGCGGCGTGCCTTCTGGCTGCAGAAAAGGCGCCTGAACGAGCAGAGCGGTTGCTCAGGAAAGCTGACCTGCTGATGCCGCACGATCAAGCCGTGTGGGCCAACCTGGGCCGGGCCCTCGCGCTCCAGGGCAAAGCTGCAGAGGCCGACGCGGCGTTCCTGCACGCCATCGAACTCGATCCCGACGCCGAAGCGGTCAAGCAGATCATCGCGTTCTATCCCCACCTTGGCGGCAGCAAACGCCCGGTTGACCCACCTTCGCACTGGCCAATGGGCTCCAGACCCGAACGCACAGGCGCGAACCTGGCCGCCACGCCCGATCACCGCCGGAGAGCGTTCCAGGGCGCAAACGGCTGTCCGGGGGCTATCCCGCAGTTTCCAGTCCCCGGGAACAACCACAAACGAGCAAGGACCTGACCATGAATAACAGCGACGACCAACGACCCCCCAGCCCAGTCCATACCCTGCGCCACCCCTTGAGCAGCCTCCGCGAACTGGAAGGCGCCCCGCCTTCCTCCGCGGCTCCTGCCGACGTGGAACTTCAGCTCACCCGGCGCTACGCCTTCCTGTCGCCGAAGGTCGTCGCCCGGATAGAGGGCGAGGATGTCGTCGTCACCTGGCCTGCAGAACCTGAGAGCGCCCAGGCGGCGGCGACGGACCTCTTCCGCCAGGCCACCGAGCCCGTCCTGCGCGGCGACCACGAGGCCGCCGCCGCCCTCTGGCGCCAGGTCCTCCAGCAACAGCCGTCCCACCACAAGGCCCGCCACAACCTGGCCAGGGCTTGCCTCACGCTCGGCAAGCTCGACGAGGCCAAACGCCTCCTGCTCAACGTCCTGTGGGAGGACCCGCAGGACGGCTGGGCGCTCCACGCCCTGGCCGAGATCTACATCCTCCGCAGACAGATCCAAAACGCCAGAGGCCTCAGTCGCCTGGCCCTCGTCTTCCACACCGGCGACGCCGTGCTCCTCAACAACCTGGCCGCGCTATTCACCAGAGCGAAGTTAGACGAGGAAGCCGTCCCGCTCTTCCGCGCCGCCATCCAAGCCGATCCCGCTCTGCCCAACCCGCGCCTGGGCCTGGCCGAATCGCTGGCCTTCCGCAGGGAATTCCAGGAGTCCGCCGCGGCCATCGAGCAATTCCTCGCCACGCCTCGCGCCGAAGATGCGGACGCCGCCTTCTTTCTCACGAGGGCCAGACAGCTCTATGCCATCTGCCAATCAGACCTTGCCGATCAGATGCAGCCGGCGGCCGAGCGAGAGCTCGAGCAACTCCTCGCACACACCCAGAGGCTCGCCGGCTGCCCCGTTCACATCGTTCATCGCCCCGACGCGCCACCCCCGCACGGGGTGCAAATCCGGACGGCCTGGGAGACCGGACGCAACTATCACGTGGTCGAATGCTCGGGCCTCTGCGAAGAGCCAACCAGGCTGCACGCCTTCAGCCAAGGTCTCCTTCGCGTCCAGGCCGAATGCCAGGCCCGCCAAGCCGGCAACGGGGGCCAGTTCGCCTTCCCTGCGGACTTCCAGCACAAGATCCTGGGGCTCTTTGATGAGCGACCGCCAGGAGCCCTCCTCGGGGAAGCCTTCCCGCTCGACGAGGCATCCGCCCGCGTGGAGGCGAGCGCCCACCTGGTCGCCAGCGTCCTGGCCATGCCGTCCGTCCTCTTCGCCGACGCCCGCCTGAGACAGATGGCGCGGGCGCTCAGACCGCCCCAGTTTCTCACGCTCTGCGCGACCTTGCATTCCAACTTCAGGGACCGCGACAGATCCCAGCGCCTGCTGCCGCCGCTCCTGGCCCGGGCGGACGCCGGCCTCCTCGGGGTGCAGGCGCTGTTCATCGACTGGCTGTTCCCTCGAGTCACCGACTTCGTGGAACGATCCCGAGATCTGGACGGCTTCAACCTCGCCTTGCAGCTCTGGGAGTGCTGGCAGGCCCGGTTCGAGAAGCTCGCGCCCGGCGACGAATACCACATGGGTGCCGACTTCGGCGCCATAGCAGGGCTGCAGGGGCTCTACGAGATCCACTTCGCGGGTCCCGCATAGCGAGGCACGAACACCCATCCCCTAACCCCCTCACCGCCATGGTCAGCGCCCATGCCGAAAACGCTCGTCACCGATTCCGGAGTGCCCGGTTGGAGGCCGTGCGGCCTCCGGGCCCCCCGACCAGAAGAACAAAACCGACAAACAACAAACAAATAGACGCATGAAAAAGAGTTCCATAAAACCCTCCACTCCGCTCTCCACCCTGGCAAAGGCATTCCTTGCCTGGAAGGTCCGGCTCGGCGCCTCGCGCGCATATCTGAGCATCGTGTCGAACTCCCTCCGGGCCCTCATTCGGGAAACCGGGGATGTCTCGATCGAGGAGGTGACACCGGCCGGCGTTCAGCACGCGTTGGCCTTCTATGCCCCCGCCACCGCGAACCGGGCGTTCCAGGTTTACAAGTGCTTCTTCGACTGGTCCCAGGGCCGCGGCCTGCAGCCCAACCCGATGAGGGGATTGGCCCGCCCACCGGGGCCGCCACCCACGCCGACGGGTCCTTACACCGCGGCCGAAGTGCGCGGGATTCTCGGCGCGCTCCGGGAGCCCCTCGACGGCGTTGTGGCCGCCCTGGCGGCATTCGCCGACCTCCGGCCAGGTGAAATCCTCCACATCAACCGCGATGTCCAGTTGCTCGACCGATCAATCACGGTTCGCTCCCGAAAAGACCGCTCCATCCGCAGGATAGAAATAACCCCGGTGCTCCAAAGCTGGCTGGCTCTCCTGCGCGCCCGCCCGGGGCCCGTCCTGGCCAAGCTCCCCACTCCTGCCGCCGTTGTGAGGCGCGCGATGCTGCAGGGGCTGCGTGTCCGGTTCCATCGGCTTCGCCTAGCCTTCATGGCCTACCGGTTCGCGATTACGGGGAGCCAGGCCCGCGTGGCGCAGGAGGCGGGCATCGCCCACCCCGTGCATCGCTACATCGCGTGCCCCGGCGTGGCCAAAGCGAAAACGTTCTGGCGCCTCACCCCGGAACGCTGCGGCCGCAAGGACTGGAATGCGTAATTGCGCGAACACACTCATGAAACCCAAGAAGACCCTGGCGAATCAGCCATCCAAAGGAGACAGCCCATGAGGAGTGCAAGCAAGACCAGGCAGGTCAGGGGCGGATGCAGCCCCACGGCCCTCGACCCCTCAGCCAATGCCAACAACGGCGACCAAAGGCAACGGGGCCATGGGAGCGCGGGGGAACAAGCCGCCAAGACCACGGCACTTCGCCCGCCACCCGTGGTGCCTAAATATATCCGCGTGCCACGGAACAGCGAGAGGTGCCCCTTTACCGGCCTGGCTCGATCGACCCTCCTTCGACTGATCCGCCCCTGCAGGGAGAATGACTACGCGCCCCCGGTCCGGTCGATCGCGGCGAGGCTGCCGGGGAAGAAACGCGGGACCCGGCTCATCGACTTTGCAAGCCTGGTCCTCTACCTCGAGGGGGGCGATGGGGCAGTGCTCCTCGCCTCGGCGGAACCCACCCCTCCGGCGCCCGAGAGGACGGCGAACACGGGTGCGGTCCCGCTGATCCAGCCTGTACTGCAGGAGCCGGCCGGACCCGCCGCGCCCGATACGTCCGCGGCAGGGAGGTCCGCATGACCGCACCACCCCCTCCGGCACCCCGGCGGACCCGGCTGGGGACTCAGAATCGACCCGCTTGGGACCACTCCATTCCCATGCGCCGCCATGCCGCGCCAAGCCCCCGCGGACCAGATCGGAACGCTCCGGCTTTTCGCGGCACTTCGCGGCCCACCGTTCTCGCAACCCCCCACCTACGCTCGGCGCATGACTTTGACTCCTTTTCTCCGCCGCCTGACATACGACAAGTGCTTGGTAATAAACATCTTACAGCGGACACACCCTTGCGGAACCCTAAGCCGAACGCTCGGATTGGGGACGCCCTGGGGATTTAAAACGACGCCAAACACAAGCTTATGAAAGGACACAAGCCGGAGACGATTGCCAGTCCAGACGCACTACGAGCAGAGGCTGCCCTCGCCATGCCCGTCCCCCAGCCTCCAGGCGGAGGTGCCGAGCCGGACGGGAAGGCTCCGGGGCCCAGTTCACTGGGGCCGGCGAATAAGCCGGCCACACATAAAAGCATGGAACAACAACCAAAAACAGAAGCCTCAGCCGGCAAGGCGACCAAAGCCGGGTATCCCTGGCACTACCCCTTCAAGGGCATCACCGTGACCGTGCTCAAGGAGGTCAAGCCCGGGAAGCTGAGCTACCGGGTTCGCTGGAACCTGGCCGATGGCCACGAGGACAAGACCTTCCCCACCTCGGGCAAGGCCAAGGATTACGCGCGCCACAAGGCGATAGATCTGGCCAACAACTGGCTCCCCTCCAAGGAGGAACTCGCACAGCTCCGGCAAAAGAGCTGCCTCTTCGACCGATGCGCCCAGTTACTCGAGCCGTTCCAATGGGACCCCATCCGCGCGGTCTACGCGATGGGGCAACTGCTGGACAATATGGGACCGGACGGCGTGGGAAAGTACATCGCGGTCTACGGCCCCAAGCTCGCCAAGGTCATCCCGCACACGGCCGCCGAGGCGCTCCGCAAGTACCTCGCCCACCTGGACGAGCGAAACGAAGTCTCTCCCCGCCACATTCAGAACATCAAGCCCTGCCTGAACGGCTTCGCCGAGGAATTTGACGGCGAGTGCCTCCACACCATCCCCTGCGGCCAGATCCAGGACTGGCTGCTCGACAGGGAAATCAAAGGCACCACTCTGGACAAGTGGATCTACGCCCTCCGGCGGATGTTCGGCTTCGCGCAGCGGTTCCTGAAGGCCCTCCCTCAAGGCATCCCTACGGAGGCCGAACTGGTCCAAAGGGTCAAGAGCGAAAGCGCCGAGCCCGAGGTATTCGACCTGCCGGACTTGGAGCGCGTGGCCAGGGCGCTGCCGGACAAGGAGACCATACTGGCCCTGTGCCTGGTCCTGTTCGGCCATGTTCGTCCTAACGAAGCTGTCCAGCTCGGCGCCGAGCACTTCCGGCCCGGCCCGGATGGCGCCACTCCGGCCGAGATTGTGGTCCCCAGGACGGTTGCCAAGGGCAGGAAGGGCCAGCGCAGGGCCCGGACGATTCCGATCCGGCCCAATCTGGCGGAAATCCTGAAGGTGACGCTGCCGGCGCAGGGCCCGTTGTTCCAGAGCAAGGATGTCTTCGCCCGCATCCGCCGCGTCGCCAGGGCCATCGGCGTCGACTGGAAACACAACGCCTTGAGGCACTGCTGCGACAGTTACGCGGTGGCCGCCGGCACGCCCAAGGCCAAGGTCGTGAAGTGGTCGGGCCACACCCAACCGGTCCTGGACGAGCACTACCTCGTGCCCGTAGTGCCGGCCGAGGCAAAGAAGTATTGGAAGCTCACCTTTGACTGCCAGCGGATCGCGCGGCTGCCCGCCTTCCAGAAGTCCAAGCTGGAGCCGCCCGCCACCAAACCCGCCGAACAGCAGCCCGCCACCCCGAATGACCAACCCGGTCAGTTGCACCTCTTCGATCCGGCGGAACTCGATCGGGAGGTCGCGGCCTGAACCGAACATGGAACGGAGACCCTCACTGGACATCGCCGTGCTCGATCACGTGGCCGGCAGCAAAAGCACGTTGCGCGTGCTGGCGAAGCCATGCCGCAACCTCGGCACGCGCTACTGGGTTGTGCTGCCGCCGGGAAAGTCGCGGCGCCAGCGGTGGCTGATCGAGCCCAGCGTCGAGCAAGCGGTCCGGCGCGCGGCCGCCTGGCTCCTCGAGCAGGCCCACGCCTGCTTCGGCGCCGCCGGAGACATCGAGGCCCCTCAGGATTTCCCAGACCAGCCGGCGCCGCCCCTCCAGGCTGCGCCAATTCAACCACACCAACAACACCAAACACAATGAAAGACGCAACATACATCGGCATCGACGGCGGGATCACCGGAGCCATGGCTGCCCACCACCCGGATGGGACGTGGCAGCTCAGGCCCGTTACGGTCATCGACGCGGGAAAGGACCCGCTCCTCGACGTCTGGGCCAACTTCCAATTCATCCGCGAGGTCTCAGAGCGCGCCGGCGGCCTCGAGAACATCGTCGTGGTCTTCGAGCACGCCAAAAAGAACCCCATTTTCGGGGCCAAGGGGAACTTCGCGAACGGGAGGCACACGGAGTTCTGGCGCGTGCTGCTCACCTTCGCGCGCATCCCCTTTGCCTGCGTCGATCCCAACACCTGGCAGAGCCACGTCTTCCGCGGGCTCGCCGGCACGGACACCAAGACGAAGGCGAGGCTCTACGTCGAGCAACGCTATCCGGCCGCACCACTCGATCAGTTCAAGAAGCGCTCCGACCTCGAAGGCGTGCGCGACGCCATGTGCATCGCCGCATGGGCCCGCGCCAGCCTCCCGTAGCAGGGGTGGGCACCATGCAATGAAGCGCTACCCGCCCTCGGAGGGACCAGAGATGCACCCAAACCAACCAATGCCCCGCGGGCGCATGGCGAGGCCCGTACGGCGGGGCGCCCTTGGCGGGGCCTATGCGCGCCAAACGACAAAAACGAACTGGCGCGGCTTCGCGAGCGGGAGGCCGTACGCCGGGGGGAGCCCTGCAGCGGCCAGGCCGCCGCAACATAATAGCAATATGCAGAGTGATAAAACGACAGTGAACAAGAAGACAAGGCAGGCACGAGGAGGAGCCGCAACCTCTTCCCAAGCCCTGAAGCACGACATCAACATGTCCCCCGTCCCCATCGCCCGCCTCAACATCAGCACCGCCCGGTCCAGCAAAAGCACCCGGGATGAGGTGTGCCTCGCCTTGCGGGCCCGCACTGGCAGCCGGTGGGAATAGAGATTCCATCCAAACAAGAAGCAAGCCTGATATGAACAACAGACCGTTCGAATACATACCGAAAAACCCGCAGCCGGGAAACGACCCCCGCCTTGCCCGTATCTGCACGACGCTGTCGCACCTCCGCGCCCTCGAAGGGGATGACCCGTCGCCATCGGCGGATCGCTGGGTCCAGTCCCTCTACGACTTCCTCGGCAGGGTCCGCGTCGGGATCGACGGCGACGCCGTCACCGTGGAATTCGACCGGGAGCCCTCCCGCCGCGAGGCGGAGGCTGCGGGGCTCGCTGCCCGGGCGGCGGCCGCCCTCGAGGCGGATGACGCGCCGCGCGCCGCCCGCCTCTACAATCGCGCGCTCGAGCTCCAGCCCTACCTCGCCAGCGCCTGGTTCGGGCTTGGCCAGGCATTCGGGGCGTGCGGTGCGCCCGGGATGGCCCGCGCCGGCCTGCTCGTCGCCGCCCGCCTCTGCCCGGACCACGTGGACTGCCTCGCCAAGCTGGCGGACATGGCCACGGACGCCCAGGACCCCGCGACAGCCGAGCGACTGGCGCGCCTCGTCCTGCGGCTGGATCCCAATCACCACCTCGCCTGCAACGTACTGTGCTGGGCGCTCCTCGCCACCGAACGCGCAAGGGAGGCGGTGGCCGAACTGCGCCGCGCAATGCGGGCGCGCCGGGAGGATCCGGCGCCGGCGTTCGGCCTCGCCGTGCTCCTCCTCACGATCGGCCGCCCGAGGGCGGCGCTGAAGCTCGTTCGCTGCGTGGAGGACATCGAATCCCGCAGCCCCAGCCCCGTCGTGGGCGCGGAGAACATCGCCGGCCTGCGCTCCAAGATCCAGGCCGCGCTGGCGCAGCACAGTTAAGCCCCAACATCCACCCAAAGATCCACCCAGAGATATGAGCAAGAACCAAGACAACGTGAATCACCCGATTAAGCAATCGCCCCCAGCCCCAGCCCCGAACCGGGGGGACCCGGAAAGCTCCTCCAGCCGCGCCATCCGCGCCAAAGGCGGCCCCGACGAAAGGGACTGGGCCAAGTGCTCGACCCTGGCCTTTATCCTGGATCTCTCCGAAGACACGATCGGGCGCAAAACCATCCCTGAGGACGACGACACCGGCTACGTGCCTTACAAGCTCAGGTACAAAGATACAGTCCTGCTCGAGGGAGCCAAACCGAGGAGCTGCTATTACATCCCCGACGGCTTCGCCCTCCTTCGCAACCCGCCCAAGCGCAGCAGGGGCATCCAATTCCAGCCGGCTTTTCGGAGGCCCCAAGGCGAGGAGGCCGGCAGACATAGAAACAAAGCAGCATAAACCCATACAGATTCCTTATGACAAATCAGAACCCTCGCGATGCCGTCGCGCTCGCAATCAAGGCCGGCCGGTGCCTGGAAGAAAACGACTACACCGGCGCAGAGCGCTTCGTCGACCAGGCGCTGGCCATAGACCCGGATTGCTGCCTCGCGCTCAACAACCGCGGCCGTCTCCTGCTCCGCACCGATCGCGAGCTCCAGGGCCTGGACGCCTACCGCCGCGCCATCGCCCTTCACCCCGCCGACCCCAACGCCGGCTTCAACCTGGCCAGCGCGCACTACTCCGGCGGCAGATTCGACGAGGCGTGGGCGGCCCTGGTGCAGCTCTTCGCGAAGGCCAGGTTCGCGTCCCACGCCGAACTCGAAGTCCGGACCCGCGCCTACACCCTCTGCCACCAGACTCAAGAGGCCTTCGCCGCCAGGAACCACGAGGCTGCGCGCCAAGCCGTCGATGCCCTCCGCCGGTCCGTCGAGGCGCTCACCGACTGCCCCATCCTCGTGCGCCCCGAGGAGTTGCCGCACGGTCGGCAGGCGAAAATCGCCTGGGAGGCCGGGACGCGCGAGCATGTCATCCGGCTCAGCCCCTCCTATCCCCGCCTGCTCCAGCCGCACCTCCTCGCTGACCAACTCACCCGCATGCAGATGGGCGCGCAGGCCCGCAAGGCCGGCAAGACCTCGATCTTCACCGTCCCCTCCCCGGCGCCCGAACCACTCTTCACCAGCCTCCTCCGCATGGACAGACGCTATATCAGGCGGCTCTGCGCCCGGGGAGCGGATCCCGCCGCCGTCGCTCTCGAGGCCAGGGACGGGCTGCTGAGGCTCATTGCCCATCTCTATTCCTGCCCCATCGACCTCATCGTCGAGAGCAGGATCCACGACCGCCTGCCCGACCTGGCCCCGGCGCAGTTCCTCGCCATGGCACGGTATCTCTCCGACTCGCCGGACCCCGCCGACGGTCTCAACCACCAGCACATCACCCCGCCCAACCTCATCCGAATCGGGGCAGCCCTCAACAGCCTCCTGGCCAGGCTGCACGGCTCCCTCTTTGCCGGCACGTCCCCGTTCCCCTTGCTCTACCTCGGGACCGAGGTCGAGCCCCTCGCATCCCAGCTCTGGACCCGCTGGGAGGCCGCCGCTCCCTCCCTCGGCCCCGGAGATGAGCGTCGCCTGATTGACGCCTTCGCAGACCTCGTCGGCCTCCGCAAGACCTACGAGTGGACCTTCGTGGTTCCCGGAGAACAGGAGCCGCCCAACCCATAGGGGCCGCCTCTGCCCATCGAACCAGCACACCCCATCCCGCCGATGAGAATGCACATCCAGAGCCAGACCTTGGCACCCGCCAAGACTTTGAGCGGCGGGTCGGCAGGCCTGCCCAAAAGCGGCCGGACTAAAAAAGTGCAGCTTCGCTCAGGAATGACAAAGGCAAGAACCTCACTGTTTAACCGTGTTTAACCGAACCAACTTATGAAGAAACACAACACCACTGCCTCCATGCGCATGGCACGGGAAGCGGCCAGCCGCATCCGTCACCACGACTACCCCGCCGCCGAGCGCCTCCTCGACCAGGCGCTGGCACTCGACCCCAACTGCTGCGCCGCGCTCAACGCCCGGTGCCTGCTCCTGGCCTCCACCGGCCGGACGCCGGAGGCCATTGAGCTCTGCACGAAGACCATCGCCGCCCACCCTGCCGACCCCCAGGCCTACTACGATCTGGCCGAATTGCACCGCCGCGACGGCAGGCTCGAGCAGGCGCTGTCGTTCATCGAGCAGCTTTTCGCCAAGGCCACCGTCCGCTCCCAGGCCTCAGACACCACACGGTCCCGCGCCTACGCCCTCTGCCGCGAAGTCCAGGAAGCCCGGGCCACCAGGGACCACGAGGCCACGGTCGAGATGGTCGAAGGCTTCCGCCGTTCCACCGAGACGCTCACCGGCTTCCGCATCGTCGTGAGTCCGGGTGACATCCCGGAGGGCCTCTGGGTCGGCGTCAGGACCGACTGGAAGCTCGGCCACCACGTCATTCGCTACAGCGATTCCTTCCCCAGCCTGCTCCTGCCGCACCTCCTCGCCGGCTGGTTCCTCCGCTTTGAGTGGACGGTGCAAGCGCTCCGGGCCGGCAAGAGCCGATTCCTCACCACGACTTCCGCGACCCAGCCGTTCCTCAACGGTCTCCTCCGCCTGGGCCGGCCCTACATAAAACGGCTGATCCGCCAGGGACACGATCCGGCTGCTATCGCACGCGCCGCCGCGACCGACATGGCGAACCTGCTCCAAACCCTCTACCGCTGCCCCATCGAGCTCATCGTCGAATCCAAGCTCCGTGAGCGCCTGCCGGCACTCGCCCCCGCGCAGTTCCTCGCGATGGAGCGCGACCTCTCGGCGGCGCTGAACCCGGTGGAGCAACTCCGGCGGGAGCAGGTCCGCCCGCGCGAGCTCCTCCGCGCCGGCCTGGCCTTCGACTGCGTCCGCGTGCTCCTCCACGCCTCCCTCTCCGCCAACACCACGAAGCTGCCCCAGCGCTACGTTGCAACCGAGGTCTACCCGCTGGCATCGAAGCTCTGGGCCGCTTGGTCCGCCCTCGGCCCCTCGCTCGGACCGGGAGACCAGGATCGCCTGGTCGACGCGTTCGCCGAGCTCACCGGCCTTCGCCAGGGCTACGAGTGGACCACCAGCTTTCCGCCGGGCTGGCCGGGCGCGCCAAACCCATAAGACCGCCCACGGGTATCCGACACGCTCCCAGAAAAAGCAAAACTGATTCCTTATGACGAACGACCCTCCTCTCGATGTGCGCCTGGCGCTCAGCGCAGGCCACTGCCTGCAAGAGCAGGACTACCCTGGTGCCGAGCGCTTCATCAACCGGGCGCTGGCGATCAACCCGAACTGCGGCTTCGCACTCAACGCGCATGGCCTGCTCTTAGTCCGCACCGGCCGGGAAACGGAGGCCACGGCGGTCTATCTCCGCGCGATCGCCCTCCACCCCGCCGAGCCCAACGCCTATTTCAACCTGGCCAGCATGCACTACTGCGGCGGCAGGCTCGAGGAAACGCTGGCGGTTCTCGAGCAACTCTTCGCCAAGGCCACCTGCAGCTCCCCAGTCTCAGCCAAGATCCGGTCCCTTGCCTACCGTCTTTGCCACCAAGTCCAAGAGGGCCTGGCGGCCAAGCACCACGATGCTGCATGCGGGGCGGTCGAAGGCTTCCGCCGGTCCATCGAGGACCTCACCGGCTGCCCCGTCGTCGTGCGCTCCGAGGACCTGCCAGAGGATCGGGCAGCAGTCACGCAGATCGCTTTGGGGTGCGGACGCCGCCAGCACGTAATCCGGTGCAGCCCCTCCTTCCCCAGCTTGCTCCAGCCCCACCTCCTGGCCCAGCAGCTCATGCGCCTGGAGCTGGCCGCGCGGGCGTCCAAAACCGGCAAGGCCCGGGCGTTCACCACCACCCCGGCGACCCAACCGTTTCTGACCCGCCTCGTCCGCCTGCGCCGGCCCCACATCAGGCGGCTGCTCGACCAGGGGTACGACGAGAGGGCCATCGCCCGCACCGCCTGGGACGAGGTCAGGGCACTGCTCCTCGCCCTCCATAGCTGCCCGCTTGAGCTCCTGGTTGAAACCAGCCTCCGCGAGCGGCTGCCGGCGCTGGCGTCGGCACAATTCCTCGGCATGGCGCGGGACTTCGCTGAGGCGCGCGACCCTTCCGAGGTCCTCGAGGATGAACACATCATCCCGCGCAACCTCGTCCGCATCGGGCTCGCGTTCGATTGCGTTCGCGCCATGCATCACGGTTCCCTCTTTGCCAACACCTCCCCGCTTCCCCTGGCCTACATGAGGACGGAGGTCTACCCGCTCGCATCGAAGCTCTGGAACTGCTGGCAGGCCGCCGCCCCTTCGCTCGGCCCCGGAGATGTGAATCGCCTCGTCGATGCGTTCGCCGAAGTCGTCCGCCTCCGCCAGGCCTACGAGTGGATCGCTCCCCCCGCCGCATGGCCCGACCCACCAAACCCATGAGGCGGCTCACGACTCTCAAGCCGCCACCCCACATCCAACTCATGAGAATCTCCCCTCAAAGCCAGCCCCTCCCGCCAGCGACGGCCTGGGCCCCGACCCGCGCAGGAATCCCGCGGGCCGGCGGGCCTGCCCAAACACGGCCCGACAAGAAAACTGCAGCTCCGCTCCGGGACGATGAGAAGCCAGGGAGAGCCGCAGCGAATTCCACGGAAATCAAGACAGGCGCCCACCAGATATGAAACCCCTGCTCCATTACACGCTCAACACAGGCCACACGCGCAAATCACCTCGTAAGGAGGTCCGCGACGAGGTGATACGCGCGCTGGAGCCACTTGTCTCGCAGGGTGGTCCGGTCCCTGGCCCGCATGGTCTGGATCTCACAGTGACCAGAGCCGACGGCGGCGCATTATTCACCATTTGGAAGGGCCTGCCCATAGTCGACTGCGCCGTCGCCTGGACGCAGAAGGCCCAGGAGGAGCTCTGGCCGGGGCTGGCCGCAGCCTACGAGGACCAGTGGGGCGGATGCCCCACGATGAAACCCGCCCACAGGCCGCCCCGCCTACCGTGGCTGGCCGTCGAGTTGCTGCCCCCTATCGCCCAAGTGGGCAACGAAGTCCTTTCGCTGCTGGGCGACCTGGAACGGTGCGTCGCCTGGGCGCTGTTCGAGGCGGAAAACTGCCCCCGCAAGAGGAGGCACCTCGCCAAGCTCCTGAAGCAGACGGGCGAAGTCATTCCCATCGAGCCGGCCAACGGCAGGACCTTCACGCCCGCCGAGTTGCGGGCCTTTGTTGGGGGCCCCATCCAAATCATCACGCCTCCGGGAAGACTTGGAGCCATCATGGTGGTCAACGAGAACGGCAAGCTCGGCCAGGGCGCCCTCAGGAACGATCTTGCCTCCGATATCTGGCAGCAGTCCGCCCACCCGGAGAGCCTTCGCGCGCGCGATGACGTCGCGGGCGACGTCGTGCTCTGCCACACGAGCCAGGTTCTGTGACGCCCCCTGAACCAGGAACAACCAGAAATTTGAACATCCACCCACCCACGCGAAGCCCCCGCCTGATCGAGCAAGCTCATGAACCCGAAAACTGACAGGCCATCATCGACCGCGCCGCGGATATCCCCGGGAGGGCCGCTCTATGCGGCTGGCGCCCTCACGGGTCCAGCCGGCATCCCGGCATAGCCCGTGGAAGGCCGGCTTCCGGGAGGAGATTTTTCCGGCCAACGCAAAACAGACAAAACTAACAAATCGTATCCTTATGGGCACAACCGCACTCACCGTTTTTCGCACGCGCGAATTCGACGGGACAAACACCGCCAACGTTTCCCTCATCTGGAGGAAGTTCGACGGACACCCGACCAGCCACGGCCGAGACCTGCTGCAAGCACTGGCCGCCAGGGAGTTCAGCTCGATTTCCCAACTGGTAACTGCCACCTGGCAGGGTCTCCTCGAGCTTCAGGCCAGGCCGGAGTTCGACTGGCAGTTTTGTCCGGTGCTTCACTCGCAGCGGCCCGCTGCCGAGTGGTGGTATTCGCTCTCGCTCCGGGACGGAGACGATGAGATGCCCCGCGGCGGGCCGTGCATGGCCGGACCTTTCGCCGTCTGGCTGGAGGTGAGGCACAACCGCAGGACGCTCTACGACGGACCGATCTCCAAATATACCCCGAACGATGATCCGAGCCAGGACGAGCACGATCCCGAGACCAAACCGCCACCGCAGCAGCCCGCCGAACCCGATGATCCCGACCAGTTGCGGCTTGCGTTTGGCCAAGCCTGCCTGGAAGCCTCATCCACCCCTGCTCCATCGGATGGCCTCGCGGCAGGCGCCACGCCCCCGTCGCATCAGGAGGCCGCCGGCCGCAAGAGAATCCAGCCGAACACAAGTCATAACCAAACCGGATCAAATCGCCCACCTCAGCTATGAACGAAATCGACATTCCCCTGGAAGCCCTCGCCGCAATGGCCGCCCTCGAAGGCCACCCACTGGCACAGGACGCAAGCATCGACGCGCTCACAGGCGATATCCGTTCGCGCTTCGAGTCTCTCCCTCCGCCTCCTTCGGTCCGGCTCGAGAACGGATTGATCCACCTCCAGTTCGCCGACCCACCTGAGGAAGACAAGGCCCAGGCCGCCCGGCTCTTGGAGCGCGCCAGGCGACGCGCGAGCGAGCGGGAGTACGCGCGAGTGGTCGCCCTCTGCCAGCAGGCTCTCCGGCTCCAGCCTTTGCTCCAGGCCGCCCGGCGGGAGTTGGCCCGCGCGTACGTAGAAACTGGGGATGCGCGCAAGGCCGAAGCTACGCTTTGGCAGGCGCTGCGCCTGGACCCGCGCGACGCGTGGTCGCTCGTGACCCTGGGCAGGCTGCTGCTGCGGGATGCCGGGCGGGGAGTCGCGGCAGGTGCCGCCCGCATGGCCCTGGAGATCGAGCCGGCCAATCCTGAGGCCCTGGACCTCCTGGGCCAAACCCTGCTCCGGGCCGGCCGTCACGCGGAGGCCCTGGGCGTTTTTGACCGAGCGGTGCTGCTCAGTCCACACCTCCTTGGGCCGCGCCTCGGCGCGGCGAGGGCCCTCCTCCAGCAGGGTCGAGCGGAGGAATCGCAGTCCCGGCTCCAGGAGCTGTTCCGACAGGCGGCGCACGCGGGCAATCCGGCCGTGGATCTCGCGCCGGCGAGGGAATTCTTCGCCGAGCTCCAGGAGCACCTGGCGCAGCGCGACCTCCAGCCGATGCGCCATGCCTTGGAGGACCTTCGCCGGCGGCTCGAGGAGCAGTGCGGGGTTCCCATCCGCCTGACGGATGTCGAACCGAGAGAGACTGGTTTGGTTGAACTCGCCTGGACCGAGGGCCGGGACCATCACCTGATCGGCACCCCAACCTCCCTCCCGGAGCCGGTGCGCCTCCAATTCCTCGCGCAGGCATTGCTGCGAGTGCAGGTGGAGGTGGACGCTTACCGCGCCGGCAGACTCCGGACCTTTAGCGCGAGTACACCCAACGAACCCAGATGGCGGGGGCTCCTCTCCGACGCCGCCTGTGGCCTGCGCCGCCAGGGGGTCGCGCCGGCGGTTATCGACCCCATGATAGAATGCGCCCTGGCGTATGTGCGCCAGACCCTGTGCCACATGCCGATAGAGATGCTGCTCGAGCGCCGCCTGCGCGCGGAGCTCCCCATCGTGGCGCCCGCGCAGTTCGTTTCCATCCGCCGCTTTATGGCCACGCCGGGGATCGAGGACATGGCCGAGCTGCGGCGAGTCCTGCCTCGGCCCCTGTGGCGGGCGGCGCTGGCGATGGACACCGCCCACCGCATCTTTTTCGACGAGCTCCTGGGCGGGGCCACCGACTTTGCGGCGCGGTGTCGAACGCAGCCCACGTACGACCTCTCCCTCAAGCTCCTGCGCCAGTGGGAGGCGAGTTCGGCCGAGCTGCGTCCCGGGGATCACTACGGACTGGTGGACGGATTTGCCGCGCTCCTGGGCCTCGAGGGCCTCTACGAGGTGCGCGAGTGCATGCCACCCTCCCGCCATGGGCCCGGCGAGCAAGCCTTCCCCACGTAAGATCGAGGATTTCGCCCTCAGCCACACATCACTCATCACTGCGCAACAAACCACACGTATGGGACTCTCCATTGGATACACGCTCACCTTTGCAGGCTCCGACGAGGAAGCCCGCCTGGTCATGCAGGCCCTTCACAGCACGGCGCTGGACCTGCCGCTGGAGCATGTGACCGAACTGCGCCAACTCAGCGGCGACGCCTGCAGCCCCGAACATCACCCGCCCATGGACCCCGTCCGCGACCTGCTGGCAGGCCCAGGGGAACGCATATACTATGTGACCGGCGAGCGTTGGCCCGACGAGCTCCTATTCCAGTACCAAACCCACATCGTCCAGCCCGAGCACGTGATAGGCTTCTCCACCTCCCCTGGTTCCGGATGCGAGGAGGCCGACTTCGCCCTGTGCCGTTATCCGGCGCTGGCGCCCACCCCCCACGGCACCCTGAGGACCGCACTCCCCGGCTGGCGCTGGCATGCCTTCTGCAAGACCCAGTACGCCAGCAACCCCAAGTTTGGCGGCAGGGCCAATTTCCTGCGGTGCCACCTCTCCGTCATCGCGCTCCTGGACAAGGCGAAGGAGCTGGGGTGCAGGGTGAAGGTGGATGACGACGGAGATTTTTGGGACGCGCGGGATCTCGGGCAGTTACTGCGAGAGGTCGCCGCCTACAACGGGCTCGTCGCAGCCTGGACAGGGCGCCTAAAGGATGAGGTCGACCTCACCTCCCCGATCCTGGAATACCCGGACTACGAGCACTGGGAAGCGCTCGGGGAAGGGCTCGCCCCACTGCAACCGCTCCTCGAGCGCGTCCGAACCCGGCGCCCCGAGGAGAATCCTGACACCTCACGGGGTGAGGCGAGGGTCTCCAAGCCGCCCAGCGGTTCAGACAAAGCGGTGAGACGTGGGCAACCGCCGCCGGAGAAGGCGACGCTTGATCTCGCGCAACAGCCACATCAAGAGACGCCTGGTGCCCCGCCTCCTGCTTCGGCACCCCAGCCCCCTCACGCCCCCGCGGTAACGGCAACCCAGTCCAGCCCCTCAAAATGCCCCACGTTCAAGAACAAGGCGGAAGGGGCCGCCAGCCTCATTGCCGCGATGGAAGGCCCGCATTCGCTGCACGATGCAGTGGACCTGATCGGCGGACTTCTGGAGCGCGGGGCGGATCCTCTGGCCCCGCCGGAGCCCGATGAGCAGAGCCCCCTCGAAATCGCAGTGAAAGTCCACCCCTGCGAGTTCGCCGAGGCGATGTTGGACCATCTCCACGACCGTGGCTTTGACCTCTGGAAGTCCGCGAGAGTATCGGCACTCCTGACCTCGGCAGCCATGGATTGCAACGACCTTATGGTTGAGCTTCTGTTAAGATACAATGCGAACCCCAACTTGCCCTACGAGGAGTACTACTCTCCGCTGGTCCAGGTGATGCTGCGCCGGCAGGAGCTGCTGGAGTCCGCAGGACCGGGTCCGGAAATCGATCATGAAGAACAAGAGGACTTCGATGGCGAAAAATGGGAGCCGGAGGAGGATCCTGACTTTGCCGCCCACCTCGAGGCGATGATGATCGAGGCCGGAGGGGATCGCCACCTGGCGTTGAACACAGTCCTCGCTGCGGAGGTCTGCTGGATCCATCGCGAGCGCGCCCGGATGCGCCTTGCCCAAGGAGCCGATCCGGCGGCGGCCCTGCGCCGCTTGGTGCGGTGCCATCCGGCGCGCGCCTCCCGTGAAGCCGCCGAGATCCTGCTTGAGCTGGGAGCGGATGCCCGATGCGTGACCGCCGCCGACGTCCGTCCAATGTTCCGGCAAGGAGACCGCCCGGCCATTCCCAAGAGGATTCTGGATCTCGCCCGGTTTCTGATCGAGCAGGGCAACACGGCCGCCTTCCCGCCGGAGCTGCGCCAGATCCTCGAGGCGCCCGGAGGTGGAGTGCCTCTCGTTTTGGACCAGGACCATCCCTTTGTGCGCCGCTGGATAGCGCCGAGGCTTCGGGCGGCGCGGAGGTTTGGCTAACCCATCCATGGGAGGATGCCACTGCCCTCACGCTGGAGGGTGTAGGCCATCGAGACCTGGGGCAACGACCAGGGAGCAGATTAACGGGGCAGAAACATAAGCAAGGTCATCATTAAAGTGAGGCGCCCATAAAAGATAAAAACTCGAAACGAACTGAACTCCAACAGGGAACCCCTCGGCCAGACGGGCGCCAGGCCGCGAAGATGCCGCCGGAACCCGCCCACACCCGGCGAAACCTCCGCCGCCCCGGCCTCTTGAGAATGCAGCCACAAAAGTTCGAGATATGCAAACTAATCCTCCGCAGCAATTGAAAGGGGCCCGAGCGCGCCACGCTGGAGTGCGCTCCTGGGGGCGGAAAAGGCCAACACCCGCCGGGGGCGGCCGGCGCTCCTCCTTCTGGCCATCGGCGCCGCCGGCGAAATCGCCACGGCCCGGATCTTGCCCAAGCCGCACCACGATCTCCGGACCCGGTATTGGCTCGTCCTGGAGACCGGAGATCCGGGGGGAGCGCTCCGGAAGCTCCTTCCGACCGCGGAGCAGGCCATCGATTCCGCGTCAAGGTGGATCCGCCAGCGCGCCTTGGCCCTCTTTCCCCCCCCCGGAACCAACTCCAACGGCCCGGCGGCATCAACCCAGAAAAACGACATACCAAAGACATCATGAAAACAATCGTTGGCATCGACGGCGGAGTGACCGGAGCGCTCGCCGCAGTTTATCCGGACGCAACCTGGCAGGTGACACCGGCTCATATCATCGACTGCGGCCGGGACAAACTCCTGGACGTCCAGGGCAACCTGCAATTCCTCAACGCCGTCGCCGAGCGCGCGGGCGGCATGGGCCAGATGCTCGTGGCCTGCGAGATGCAGAAGAAAAACCCAATCTTTGGGGCCAAGGGCGAGTTCTGGCGGGTGCTGCTCAGCCTGGGGGGATTCTCCTTTTGCCTGGTGAACCCGCAGACCTGGCAGCGGGATGTGCTCAAGGGCATCCCGGGCACGGACGCCAAGAGGATGGCCCGCATCTGCGTCGAACGGCGATTCCCGGGCATCGACCTGGGCGCCTACAACCGGTCCCAGCGGGAGGGAATACGCGACGCGATCTGCATCGCGGCGTGGGCCAGGAGCAACAGCCGGTGAGCCCAGCCAGACGCGCCCCGGCCGCGTTTTTCCAGGAAACACAAAACCAACAGAAACCGACACATTATGAATGCTAACAATAATGATCAATCCGGGTCGCCCCCCGGCTCGCCGGGCAGGAACCAGTGCCGCGCCCATCCTGCAGGCTCAAGAATTTTGCGGTTTGTCTAACCAGGTGTGCGCCGCGCGGCGTCGGGGCCTTCGGATCGCGCAAGCAAAGTCGGTAAACCCTCAAATAAAACACAAGTATGAAGATGAAAATCAGCAACCCTTCGAATCCGCTCTCCACCATGGCGAAGGCGTTTCTCGCCTGGAAAGCCAAGCTCAGCGTTACCCGCGCCTATCTGGCCTTCCTGTGTAGCTCGCTCCGGCTCCTGATTCGCCAGGCCGGCGATGTCCCGATAAGGAGCCTGACGCCGGCCATCATTCGGCGTGCGCTGGCGGCGTCCCCCTCGGTCCACACCGCGCGGCATCGCTTCTACGCCTACAAGTCATTCTTCCAATGGGCCGCTGGCCGCCACTATCTGCAACGCCACCCGATGAGCGGGTTGGTTCCGCCGGTGCCGCCACCCACGCAGCGCATAAGCCCCTACACTTCCGGCGAAGTGCGGCAGATTCTCTGCACGCTGAAGAATCCCCTCGACGTCGTTGCAGCCGCGCTTGCGGCATTCGCCGGGCTGCGAACCGGCGAGCTCATCCAGTTCAACGCTGCACAGGATCTGGGGGATGACCGCATCCTCATCAACCGAGGCAAGGGCCGTCAGCTCCGTTCTGTCCCAATATCTCCGGCGCTCAACCAATGGCTCGCGCCCTTGCGGGCGTCGCCAGGGGCTCCGCCCCGCCGGTTGCCTGCCCCTTCTGCGGTCAGGCGACACGGGAAACTCCACGGATTGCCGATCGAGTTCCACCGCCTCCGGCTGACCTTCCTCGCCTATCGCTTCGCCATCACCGGCGACCTCGGCCTCACTGCGCACGAGGCGGGAATCGTGTCTCCCCTATATCGGGACATTCTGCACCGGGATGTGGCCGAGGCAAAGAGGTTCTGGGACCTGACCCCGGAAAACTGCGGCCGCGCAGACTGGGGAGAAGAAGTGAGCGAGTAGCTTGCCGCGCTCGGCCGTTCTAGGGTCGCGGCCGTGCGCTTCCACCGCTCCGAGTGAACGCCCGCTTCTGCGCAATTCCCGGGGCCATCGACCTGTGATCGGGCGGCCCGGGAGATCGGAGAAAAGATGCGGCCGGGCTCAAGCCTTGTCGTTCTTGGACATCGCAGGCCCCGGGCCGGTCGCCGCACGATCCCCCGGGCAGGACACCCCGGCTTCATCACCCTCGTCCACACGACGCATCCGATATTGATGAAAAGGATGGACACCTGGTTGCGTGCGGCCCCAAGGCCATCGACCGAGAATTCCCCGGCATGCCCCCCGTGATCTGCCTGCGGGCATGGTCCACCCGCTAATTGAGCATCGGCATCTGCTTGAGGGCAGGGCGGCCAATTTCCCTAGCCGCCGCCATCTGGCCCAATTCCGCGCCGTCGGCGCCCGATCCGTCCCGCCGCACCCAAAACCACGCAAAACCGACGGTACTAATCATCCTTTACAGCCGCGGGCCCGTCGCTCTTACTGGGGGGATGACGCTCAGAAGCCGCAACGCCGCCGCAACCGCCATCGGCAAGCCGTGCGTGCTTTCGTCCCCCCTGGATGCCGACGAGCGCCGCTCGCTCAAGCGCTGCGAGCGCGTCATCGCCAGGGGCAGCAAAGCCTTCATCGCGGTCGGGTTGGCCCTCAGCGAGATTAAAGAAAGGCGTCTCTACCGGGAAGAATTCCCTACCTTCGAGGCGTACTGCCAGGCTCGCCTCAACTGCAGCCGGTCCCTGGGATACCGCCTAATCACGCATGCTGCGATGGTCATCGAGATGGGAGTGTCGCCAATTGGCGACAAATTGGGCACCGAATCCCAGGCACGGGAGCTGGCGCGGGTGCCACGGGAGATGCGCAAGGAGGTGCTTCGACTCGCCGATGAGATGGCCGAGGGAGGACCCCTAACCGCCCGGCTGATCCGCCAGGCGGCCATCGAGCTTGGCGTCGACGGCAACCCGCTGTTGCCCAACGGCGGCAGCGACGACGTCCAGACGCCCGCCGAGCTGGCGAAGGCCATCGTGGCCCACTTCCTGCCTTCCGGGAGGGTGCTGGAACCGTGCAGGGGAGGCGGCGCATTCGTCAGGGCCCTCCCCGGCTGCGACTGGTGCGACCTCGCCGTTGGCCGGGACTTCCTGGCCGCCGAAGGGTACTGGGACTGGATCGTCAGCAACCCCCCGTATTCGCAGTTCCGCGCGTTCCTGCAGAAGGCCATGCAAGTGGCCGACAACATCGTGTTCATCTCGCTGGTCGGCGCGTGGTTCGTGCGAAGCCGCCAGGACGATATGCGCAAGGCCGGGTTTGCCCTGGTCGAGCTGGCCGAGCTCCCCATCCCACCCGACTGGCCCCAGTTCGGCCTGGAGCTGTCCGCCGGCTGGGCACGCCGAGGCTGGCAGGGGAGCATCGCCCACACCCGGCTGGACACCCGTCCGAACCCTTGACCAGCAGGCAGGGCAAGGAAAGGGGAATACCCTGGGCGTGGTATGTGATTGGCCAGGGCCTCCGGCTGCCATGGACGCGAGTCGCTCCTGGGCCGCGGCCAAGCCGTCGGCCAAACGCACCACACCCGCCCCGCGAGGCGGGGGCGCGAACTCCTGCCCGGCACCGCCATAGATCGAATGGGGCGGCGGTTTCGTAAACCTAAGAACACGGGGGGCAGATCACTGGCCAAACAGGGCGTACCTCAACGGAAGCACGGTGAAACAAGGGGATTTTGATGATCCAGCCTCAAAGAAATGTCCCGCCGGGACGGGTCCGTAAAGGGTGCAACAATGGGGTTGACATTGTCACCTCGTGACCTTTGCGACGCCGACGCTGCCCCGTGGTGGCCTGGCGACGGGGGGCTGATCCCCATTCCGCACTATAGCGCAGCCGAAGGGGAGAAGGAGGATATGGAGATATGAGGTCAGAAAGACGCTGAACAACCTGCCCGCCCCACCCCAAGTAACCCATTCGGGCAGGAACACTCGGAGGTTTTCATTTGCAAGGGAGCTTCTCTCCGTGATAGAAAGCCCATCGACACCGCAAGATTCCTGAGACGCTAATTGCAGCGCGTCGTTGCGCTGGCGCTGGAATGGAGGGCCATGTGATCTCAGGGTAGGGGAGGGTGGTGGCTCTTTAGTCCAGCGGAGAAACCCATGCCCTCTGGGCATGGTCAGAACGGAAACTATGCTGGAAGGGAACTCCACCTGGGCCACCTTCGTGGGCAGGGATGTCGCTGGGCGCCGAGTAGTGGAAGGATGCCCCTCTGGGATTCTGCAGAGGCCCGAATGCTTCAAGCTGACCGGATCAGTAGGCGCGTCGAAAGCAGCCAGGGCGTCGCTGGCCCCTTCGAGGGGCCATCAGGCAATACCACCCCCTCTGGGGGTGGATCTTTATCTTGCGGCAAACTATGGCAGATCTTCTTCACGTTCGGGGAATCCGCTGGCTGGCCAAGCAGGGGAGCGGGAGAAATTGTGGCCATCGCGAGTCGCACAAGCGAATGGCCTCGCCGCCGCGTCTTCGCGAATCCGACTGCCACTTGGAACGCGTAAACCCGCGTACCGGCTCATGCTTGCCCTATGAATGACGCCGAGGACAGAACTCCTGCGCCGGGAGGTGGCCCATAAAGCCGAGGTCGATGCCAAAGACAACGCCGACGCAACGCCTTTGCACTGGGCAGCGATGTGTAGTCAAAAGGACGCGGCCTGGGGATGCTGCCTGACACTCGAGGACCTCACCAACCCCGCTCCCTGTGTGCAGGCGGTGGCGGCACCAATCAATAGGTTGGCTGCTGGCAGGTAAAACCAATCCTAATCGTTGGTTTGGATAGCTTGCCTTTAAACGGCACAAACAACATTCAAAAGTAATATCGGCTTCGCCTAAATATCTACTGCTTTCCAACTGGTCGGTGGGGCGAATACAGGCTCGGATGGCTAACCCATGCCTCGGTTTGTCGGTGGATTAAGTCATGGTGGGCCTCTTGAACGAGCCCATCTGCACGGGAAAGCCCCTTCAACTATTGCGCCTGGCGCGCAATTGAAGTCATTGAAACCGAACGACTTTTTCAGTCAATCCACAGCAGAATCCCCAAGGATTTCGGGCCAATTGTCAACTTCCCTTTCAGGATGAAGAAGTTAATCAAAATGATGCCTGCTGACAGGAAATGACAGGAAGGCTTAACCACTTCATTTCCCTGTTGCGGTCACCGGACATCCTCGCGCGGCTCGTCCGGCGTCAAGTCGGTGATTCCCGGCTCCTGGGCCACGGACCATCGCCTGTCCGGGTTGTACTCCTTCATCATGGCGGCCGTCCTTGCGGTCTTTTCACCCAAACTCCGCTGATAAACGACTCCGTCCTGGTTCACGATGAAGGTCATGATGCCCGACTCTGCCCAGCGGACGGGATATGCGACCAACGCAAAGCCGCCGGTCATTTCGCCGTGCCGGACATAATTCATCCTGCCACCCGGAGCCGCAGGCCCTTGCCGCGTCAAAATCCTGAACAAATACCCGTGAAATGGACGCGGACCTTTGCCGCTGGTCCAGTTGTATCCTTCCAAAGAGGCTTCCGCCACGAACGACGATAAAGGACTGGGGATCCCCCCAATCTCCGTCGGCCAATACAAACCGTCCGTCTTTCCGGGAGCGCTCTTGAATCTCTGGGCGTATTTTGGCGCCTCGGCGCTGTCGGCAAATCGGTGGGCGTATTCACGCTGCGCCTTCACATAAACGCGGCAAACTCCAATAGCGTGATATTCGTCCCGGCCGATGTGCCGGTTGATGATCTCATCCTCCCCCGCAATCGTGTCAAAGATCCACGCCCCGTTGGTTTGGATTAGCGGAATCGGAAACGGCCACTGCTCTCCTCCGATTTCCAGAATCACCTTGCGACTCCCCTCCGGCACGACGTCGCACCGCTTCTCCAGATCACTGGCGAAGGCCTCAAAATGTTTCTCGTCCAACGTCTTATCGCCGGTCCATAAATTGGTGACTTCGGGGCCGAACATCTCACAAATCGCCTGCCGGTCGTGCGCTTTGGCCGCTTTGACCAGCTCCTTTGTAGCCTCCGCCGGCGAGGTGAAGGTGCGTTGTGACACGGCTGACTGATCTCCACCTCGAACCTGCCCAAGCCATGTCACAGATAAGAGCCCTAATGCCAAGGCCGGGAATTTGATCGTCTTCAAGTTCATAAGATTTCAGTGTTCGGACCGTCATCTGCCATGACCGCCTCCTCCTCCGTGACTGCCGCCGCCGTGACCAAATCCGCCCCCTCCGTGAAATCCCCCATGGAACCCACCCGCTGCGCCGCGGCTCGCGGAGCCTCGTCGGCCAAAATCGCGATCGTGACCGAAGATGCCATGATCGTGATGCCTGAACACATAACCATCCGGCCCCCAGAAGCCCCCATAATAGTCTAGGCCATAATCGCCATAATCAGGCCCATACCAACCGGGTCCGTCGTAGCCATAGTAACCGGCACCTGCGCAACCTGTCAGAATCCCGACCAGCACCAGGCCTATTCCCAGCCTCCATGTGCGACCTAACCTCTTGTTTCTGTTCATTCCAACCTTCCTCCGCGTTCGGACTTCACTTTCCAGACCTAGCCAACGCCCATTCCATCCGCCGTCGGGGAATCGCTAAACGACTCCTCGTATTGCCCTATCTCAGTCAAGTCCGGTGCATACAGTTTTTTGGCGTTTAGGGCGGTGCCCTTATATTTGTTTCCGCGCGGTTGCCCAAGTGCTTAGCGAACGGCCAGCCATCCTGCGATTTCACCGTTCGGCAACCGCACTACTTCGTTGTCGGTGTAGCGGTGATGCGGTTTCCAACCGCCCGCCAGATGGACCGCGGTCGTTCGTCCCGCTTGAATGACGACCGGAACCTTCACCTCGACCGTGCGGGCGTAATCTTCCGCTTGAGCCTGGATGTCGTAGAGGCCTGGCGGAAGCGGGACGAGAGCCGGCTCGCCGTCGTCTGGGTTGCGGGCGTTGCGCACCCGTTTGAGGAGCGCGCCTCCTTGGCTGTAAATGGTGTAGTCGGTGTGGGCGGGGTCATATTGGAACTCATTTTTCCCGAAGTCATTATCCCACAGCCGCTCCGCCATGTTTGGGTCGATATCGGCTTTCTGCCTGGCGGAGCACACTTGGAGATAGCCCTCGCCCCCGTTTTGAGGGCGGCCCGTCGGTGCCGGCCCTATTGGTTCAAGGACCGCGACTTTCGTGGGCGAGGCGCACCCAACCAACCAAAGCAAGGCGCCGGCTAGGACAATTGTGTTTGTTTGCTTCATAACTGCTTTCCTTTCGTTTTATATCAAGGTTTGGAGAGGCTTTCTGTGTTGGCGCGCCAGCCGGCGATTTCTCCGTTAGGCAGGCGCACGGGATTGGACCGGAGGAGGGCTGCGTTGTCTGGCCACAAGGCGCTGCCGTCCAGACACACCGTCGTCAGCCGGTCGGCCAGGATGACCGCCGGTACGGTGACGGTCTTGTAACCATTGGCGCGAGCGACGACACGGTACTTGCCCACCGGCAGTTCGACCGTCTGAGGACCTTCCTCGACGCTGCCATTACTGTTATGCACAACCTGCAGCAGCCTTCCTTCTTCGGAGAGGATCCTGTAATCCGTGTATTGACGAAGTAAAGGCATGTCGTTGAAATCGGCGTTCGGAGCCCAAGCCGTGTACACCACCAACGCCCCCTTCGGGCCGGCAGCCGCCGGCTTGAGCCAAGACGGTCCGACCGCATCGAGAACGACCGCCTGTTTGTGAAAGGCGCAACCCGACAAGAGAGCGACGCCGCCGAGAAACATAACCGCCAGGAGAGACTTCATAACTTTTTCCAGTTCTGTTCACCTCAGCGATGGCCGCCACCACCGAAGCCGCCTCCATGGAATCCACCCCCGAAGGAACCGCCACCGCCGTGGAATCCGCCGCTGAAACCGCCTGCGTGAAAGCCACTACCGAGAGAGCCTCCGCGATACCCACCAAGAGACCCGAAAGAGCCAGCACCGTGGAATCCTCCGGAATAGGGGGCTTGGTGGTACCCGCCGAAGGCGCCTCCGCCTGGCGTCGCCCAATGCGGCGCTGCATAGACTTGGGCGCGGTAAGTCGGCACGGCCCGATAAGTGCCGAACGCGCCGGCGCCGGGTGATGCCGTGCGCGGGGCCGCGTAACTGGGCCTGTAATCAGGTCGACCGGCCCCACTCGGACGGGTGGGGGAGGTCGAACCTCGCTCGCCGGCGCCACTCCACCAGTGCGAGGCGGTGTCCGCGGTTGTCAGAGCCGCAGGGCCCTGCGAACCCTGGTGAGCCCACTGCGTCACCGAACCGCTCGGCCGGGCCGGTGTCCCCAAAAAGCTGTCGCCACCGTGCGCACCCTGGTGCCAGACTCCCGGATTACCTCCAGGACCAAAGGTTCCATTGTGGCCCCAATGGTCGCCGTGCCCGAAGCGGCCTCCACGACCAAAATCGCCAAACAGGCACGCCGCCCCCAACGGGAAAAAACCGCATCCGCCCCAGAAGCCGCAGGGCTCCCACCAGCACCCTGGCGCGGGCGCAATCCAGCCTGGGCCCCAATCATCACAGAAATCGGGCGCCCAGCCATAGGACGAATCGGAATAGTCCGGATAGTAAGCGGGCGGGGCCGCAGGGGCCGCGTAGCCCATGGGTGCGATCAGGTCACCCTGCAACGCGGCTTGGGGCGCCGGCGGAGCCCCGGGAGGCGCCGGGACCGGTGGCGGACCCGGGATTTGCTGGGCGGGCGCATATTGCCCCGGCGCAGCTTGGGCCGGTTGCGGTTCCGCCTTGGCTTGGGCCTGGTAGGCCTTGCAGGCCGTGTCGTAAGCTCCGGTGAAAGCGGTTTGTTTGGCCAACAAAGCCCGGATCTTGGTCAGGCCCTGCTTCGCATTTTCGGGGAATCTCGTCTTGTCTGCCTCGAGGTCGTACCAGGCGACCAACTCACCGGCCGTATGCGCGACGAACTTGTTCTCGGGAGCAAACTGGCCCGCCAAATTGATGGCCAAGATGGCATCTGCCATCTGCCCGCGGCGGGCATCCACGTGAGCGATCACGCCCCAAGCTAAGCCGTTGCTGGATTGCAGAGTCGTAAGCATTCGGGCCTGGTGATACGCCAATTCCGGAAGGCCAAAATCCACCATCCGGGCAACGTAGGCCTCGTAAAGTTTGGGGTCGTTGCGGTCAAAGGCGATGCCGTTAGCGTAAGCCGTTACGGCGGCTGAGGGATCGGGAGCTTGCTGGATGGCTTGTATCGGGGCGGCGTCCGCGGGAGCGGGCGTTTGTTCCGCCCACACCGCCCGCGCTGCCGCCGACACACAACAGAAAATCAACCAAACACTTGCGGCTTTCGGATAGGTTTTCATAGCTCTATGCCTTTCACATTATCCACTGGTCATGGCGACTTCCTCGGGTGTTATCCTGCTGAGCCTGGCGACAGTGCTTTTTGCTACTCTTGGAAACAGCTTTCGGATCGCCGCCGGCAATTGCGTGAACATCTGCTGCTTTCCCACAAAGCCGTCGGTGCCGGCTGCGCTGGCTGCGGCACGGCATTCCGGAGTATCGTCTCCCGTGACCATTATAACCGCCGGAGCCGGCGAGCGCGCTTTGATCCGGCGGGTCGCGTCAAACCCGTTCATTCCCGGCAACCGCAAATCCATCAATACCAAGTCGGGCTGTAGCTCAATTACCCGGCGCACACCGTGGTAGCCGTCCGTAGCGGTGCCGACGAGTTGGAAGCCGTTCTCCCGTTCGAGCAGCAGGCTAAGGGTTTTCAGAATAATCGGCGAATCGTCCACCACCACGGTGCGAACAGGCCAACTATCGCGCCCGCCTTCGTCGGGACCGTGTTCAGCCTCTGCTCGGCCCGTATGCGTCTTGTCTTGCATCGGATCCTCGCGGTTGGCTTTCCAGCCGTGATCAGGAGATTTCATGCCATACATAGGTTCAACCTCGGGAGTGTGTTGGTTGTAGCCGGGTTCTGCTTGAGGGGCCTGACCTTGCGCACGTGCAATTCGAGAACGCTCTCCTTAAAGACAGAGTTGATCTCCACTCTGTTGGCGTCATCCGGTAGCGCGAAACGGCGTTCGAAATACCCGTGCGGGCGTTCGACCCGCAGACACTTCTTGTTCTCCTGCCACGGGTTTGGACGTTCTCCGGAGATGAACAGCCCGTCTCCTTCCACGGCCACCCGTATATCCTCCGGTTTCATCTCGGGCAGGTCGATTTTGAACAGGTACTCCTCAGCGTCTTCCAGGATGTCCACAGGCGGAAACCAATCGGCCTCTCCATTGGACCTTTGGCACGCAGGGATCGTCGCCAGTGGGGCAAACGGGCGATGGTAGCTGTCCGGCGTCATGATATTCATAGTCATTGCATCCCGAACACAGTCTGATTGTCCGGTCAATGCACTTTCAGCTTTGGGTATGCCAAACGCGAGGGAAACCCCAGTTTCACTAATTCTTGAGGCTTTCTTGATCGTTTGAAACGAGGGGGACTTCCACATGTGGCACATCCGGTTTCACGAATGGTCTGCAACGAACCACTTGACGGTTTCTTCCGTTCCCTGGCGCTCCGGCCAGCGGCCGTGGCTCAGCGCAGGCTCAGTCGGCCGAAAAGCCACACCTTGAGCCAGTCGAGGCAGGCGAAGTAAACGATCCCTGCGCCTGCCACGCCTAAGAGAAACCCCGCGCTGAGCGCGGGCATGAGGATGCCGCCCAGTACGAGGGCGGCGGTGACGCCCAGGCCCAAAACCGAACTGCCCACGAGGAAACGGCTGGGCCGCGACTGCCAGAAGTGCCCCCGCTCCCGCAGGAGATAGACCCCGGCCTGCGAGCTGAGTATCAAGGTCGCAAACATCAAGGTTTGAAGATGCGGCATGTCCAGGCGGAGCAGATGGTAGCCATACAGGAAAACACCGAGTGAGAACACCAGCTTGCAGGCGGCCAGGAACGTGGCAGCCAGGAGGATGCCGCGAGTGTTCCAGCGGTTCGGGCGCCGCGAGTACTGCATCCGGTCGGTCGAGAGGGACATCGTCAGGAAGTCATTGAGGAAGAGGAACAGCACCATCAGCAGCGGCGTCAGCGGCTTATGCCTGGTCAATAGAAAACCGATGACCAACAGCGCCATGACCTCCATCTTCTTGATCAGCATGTTCAGGGTGTAGGTGATGATGCGCTGGAATACGAGCCTGCTCGTTTGGATCGCGGGCACCACACCGCCCAGTCCGGGGCGGGTCAACACCATGGCCGCAGCGGCTTTCGCCACGTCCGTCGCGTTGGCCACGGCTATGCCGGCTTCAGCCTGACGTAGCGCAGGAGCATCGTTCACGCCGTCCCCGCTCATCCCGACTACCTCGCCACGACGCTGGAACGCCCGGACCAGCCGGAACTTGTCTTCCGGAAACACGCCGGCGAAAACTCCGCACTCGAGGGTGTCTCCGCAAAGATCGCCATGGAGCCTTTCAGGCGTGCAAACGTTGCCGGTAATCCCCACCTGTTCGGCCACACTGCGCGCAGTGATGGCGTTGTCGCCCGTGACCATAACGGTGCGAACGCCTGCGTCGCGGATCGCACCCACAAAGGCCCTCGAATCTTCGCGCACGGCATCCTCGAGCCCCAGCAGACCCACGAGGCGCATTTCGCCCGGGGTTCCTTCGGCCACCCCAAGCACGCGTTGCCCGCGCTCGACAATGATTTCAGCCTGATGCTGCCAAACAGTGTCGGCCGCGCCGCTCAGTTCCGCGACAACCGCAGGGGCGCCTTTCATGAAACGACGCGAGCTTTGTTTATCACGATACACAGCCTCAGCGCGTTTGGTGGCTGGGTCGAAAGGCTTGAAGTCAATTCGCTCCATTTCGCTGTCCTTCCAGCCGCGGTCGGCGGCGGCCTTGACGATCGCGCCGTCGACGGGGTCTTGACCGGCTGGGTCGCTGGCCAGCGCTGCGGCCCTCAAGAGATCCATTTCGGATGCGCCAGGGGCAGGCCACAGGGCGTTTACGGCGGCCTGGTTGCGAGTCAGGGTCCCGGTCTTGTCGCTGCACAGGACGGTCATGGAGGCGATATCGTGAAGAGCGCTCAGGCGCGTGATGAGCACACCGCGTTTGGAAAGTTCCACCGAGCCCAGCGCGGCCGCCAGCGTGAAGGTGGCCGGCAAGGCGACTGGAATGGAAGCGAGCAAAATGGTCAGCAACAACGGCAGAATAAACTCGAGGGACATCCCGATGTGGTGGGCGTATCCGATCACGACCACCACCATCGCCGCGTTGACGACGAAGAGGTTTTTTACCACGCCCACAATCTCATGCTCCTGGCGGTTGGCCGAACCGGCAGTACGGACGAGTTCGGCGGTCTTGCCGAAGAAAGTGCGCGCCCCAGTGGCGGTAACTTCACCCGTGGCCTCGCCGCCGCGCACCATTGACCCCGCGTAGGCCGTCTTCCCGGACTCGAGGGAAGCGGCGGCGGATTCACCGGTGAGCGCCGATTGGTCCACGAGGAGTGAGCCTTCCTCCAGCTTCACGTCGGCAGGCACAATGCTGCCTTGGCGCAGATGAATGACATCACCCGGCACCAGGTCCTCGGCTGGCACCGTGGCCCACGCGCCGTCGCGGCGAACGCGGGCCAGCACACGCAGTTGTTGACGCAGGAGCGCCAGCGCCTTTTGCGCGCGGCCTTCCTGTAGCAGGCTCAACGTCGCATTCAACACGAGGAGTCCGCCGATCACGGCCGCTTCTACTTCCTCACCGAGAAAGAGTTGGATGATGATGGTCGCTTCCAGCAACCAAGGGATGGGCGCCCAGAA
>Ga0181527_1000189_pt1 | contig 71702 bp, 62 predicted proteins | sample PEATcosm2014_Bin_30_FD_119762 | JGI IMG/M metagenome (GOLD analysis project Ga0181527, IMG submission 119762) | Peatland microbial communities from MTU Mesocosm Facility, Houghton, MI, USA - PEATcosm2014_Bin06_60_metaG | ecosystem: Environmental > Terrestrial > Soil > Wetlands > Peat | place...
GGCCTCCGCCGCATCCTCGTACATGGAGGACATCAAGTCCCTGCTCGCCCATCGACCTCCATCCAAGACCGAACCCGGACGTTAGGGTCGGATCCCGGTCCTGTGAGGCATCTTCCTATTCGAGGAGTGACTTGCATCGGGGGAGGAGGGTCCACTCGACCCCATGGATTTCCTCTTCCCGCTCGGGGCAACGAGGTCTGTCGTTAGGTTTCGCCCTCTCGGGTGCTATCGGAGCGGGAGCCGCGGATTCGGGGGCGGACTTCGTTCACAGCGGGTCCGTAGTCGCACTCCGGGTCTTCGATCCCCTGAGCCGAGCTCGTTCTCGGGGTTACAGATCCTGCCCGTGGGAAGAATGCGGCCGAGTCTGACCTGATCCCGCGCGACCGTGACACTGACGTGAGGCGCGCGCGGTCGATGACCGGCCGCGAGGAGCGCGGAGCGCCTTCCCGCCAGTTATCGCCGCGGCTCCCGAGGGTGATAACCCCTAGCATGGGGTTATAGCGCTTTGTGGCTCGGCTCCGTGCAAGGGGTGCATCATGACCTTTGTAGATACCCTGGCGTTCCAGCTCTTTACACTGGCCTTCGTCTCGGGGCTCCTGTTCTACTCGGGGCTCGTGGGGTACGCCACCTATCGGAAGTTCGGTCCGCGCCGCACCCTCGAACACCTCAAAGCGCAGGCCGTTCCGCTCGGAGGCGTCGGGGTCATTGTGTTCAGCATCGGGCTCTGGGGAGAGTTGGTCTGGCCGCTGCCCGGGAGCTACAACATTCTCTTCTTCGACCCGTACGTGCTGCTGGGGGCCGTCCTGATCGGGTTTGCGGTGTGCGCCAGCACCGGTCGGCGAACGCAATACGTGGGTTTCCTCGCCGCCATGACCGGGGTGTTGAGCATCTACTACGGGTCCTACGCGAAGTACCTCGCCCTGACGAAGGAACCCACGGCGATGTTCCTCCTGTATGTCGCCCTGGGCCTCACCGCCGTATTCACCTTCCCGGTCACGTTGTGGATTGACCGGATGGTCCTGGACCCCCTGTCCATGGGAACCTCGGCCGAAGGGCCGACCGGAGCCTCGCCGTCCGCGCCGGTCGCCGCGGGTCAGGTCGCGGCAGGCTGGATGAGCGGCAACGTGCCGGTGACCACCCAGACCAAGGTCCTCTTCGCCGGGTTCCTGCTCTTCCTGCTGTTCGCCGCGGGATCGGCCATCGCGGCGCTCATCGTCGGTGGGGGAGCCCTGCCCTCCCACCTGACCTACGCCCCCTAGGTCAGCGGTCGTCGACTGGCTTATCGGCCCCCTCCGCGCCGTACGCAGGTGCCGCGTGCGCGCGCGGCCGATGACCGACCGCGAGGAGCGCGTGGGGCGCCGTCCGGTTGGGAAACCTACGGGTCTTCTATCTCCTGAGCAGAGTTCGTCCTCGGGGTTACAGATCCTGCCCGCTGTGTAGGGTCCGAAGACCCTCCCCGGCAGCACTACTAGTGCTCATTTGCAAACGGAGAAAGAGAGGGATGAAAGGGTTAGATCTGGCCCCCCTCGCTTTCGCGAAGGGAGCCGTCGCGTGCGGTAGGGCTGCTGCTCGAGGCGCCTACTTGGCCGGTGGCTCCGGCTGCTGGGCCGGTTGCTTCGGCTGCTGCGCCGGCTGCTTCGGCTTGCCCCGGCTCCTCAGAGCCATGCCCGTGCCTGCGGCAATGACCGCGACGACTGCAACTCCGATGGCGGCCCAAACCCACACCGGGGTAGAACTACCGCCGCCACCACTTCCCGTGGAGGCGGAGAACGTGATCGTCTGGCCTACCGCCGCCCCGTTGACCACGACGCTACCCGTAGAGGGAGCTGCGGTGAAATTGGACACCACTCCCGAGGTGTAGGTGTAGGTTCCGCTCGCCACGCCGGTGAACGCTATCGTCGCCGTCGTCGAGCTCGCCAGGACCGCGTTGAACGTCACCGACCAGCTCGTCCCGGAGACTAACCCGGACTCCGTGAACGTGACGGTGTAGGTCCCCGCGGCGCCCGCCGTGAACGTAATCGCCTGGTTTGCTGGCGACGCGATCACCGTTACATTGCCGGAGGAGGGGGCTGCGATGTACCCGGCCACATTGACCGTGTACGCATAGGTTCCGCTCACGACGTTGAACACGTTCGTCGTCGTCGCGGAGCTACTCCAGACCCCACCGTAGGTCACCGACCAGCTCGTCGCCGCCGGCAGGCCACTCTCGGTGAAGGTCACCGCGTAGGTGGTCGCAGTAGTGGTGGTCGGCACGGTGATCGTGGCGTCCGCGAGCGAGACCTCGCCGGTCTCCGCCATGGCCCGCCCGTTCAGGACGGATCCCGTCATCATCGAGACGGAATCGTGCGCCATGACGGTTCCCTCCATGACCGAGGTCGTTCCCAGCGTGGCCGAGCTGCCGATTTGCCAGAACACGTTTCCCGCTTGGGCGTCGTCCGTCAGGATGACCGTGCGACCCGAGGTGGTCGTGAACGTGGATGCTACTTGGAAGATGAAGATCCCGTTGGGGTTACCCCCACCGCTCAAGGTGAGGTCCCCCGAGGAGATCGCCAACGAGGACGTCGACCTGTAGAGGCCCGGGGCCAGCGTCTGCCCACCGATGTTGCCGGCAATGGCGACCGGGCAGTTGGTACGACCCGAGGCATTGTTGTAGGCGATCGTCAGATTCGCCTCCGCCCCTTTGGCCCCCCCGATGGTCACGTTCTCCGTCCCGGTAATCTTCCCCGGAGGGAAGCCCGTCACCGACGTCCCCGGGTAGAGACCGAGATCCCCGGTCAGCGCGGTGGCCCCGGTATTTGTGACGGTGCTACTGGCGAGAACCGCGTAGCTCGCGGTCGAAGCGAGAGGGACCGGTACCTGCCCGCACGTCGCGGCGGGGGTTGAGTGCTCTGTCGACCCGCTCGAGGCGGACGCAATTCCGGGGGTCACCGAAGCTCCCGCTGCCATTGGGGCCATCGCGGCGAACGCTGCGAACAGCATCGCGCACGTCACCAGAACGATCAAGGCGATGCTCCCTGCTTGTCTGAACTCTGCCGGCATCTTTCTCCATCCCTGTGGTCCTTGGACCGAATCCTCCAGCCGGGCCTGCCTAGATGTACGCGCCCTTGAACCGGATTAAGCACGGAGCGAGCAATTCCGGGCGGCATCAGGGCGGGCTCGTCCCACTTCCCCAAGAAGGTACCCGCCTTGCGAGGTTCGGCCGGTCCCTGAGCCCCGCCTTTACGAAGCGGGCTCGTTTCGGAGCGTCACCGGCTCTGAACTGCATCCCCCACACCGCGCTCGCTCGAAGGCGGCGGGTGCGTCCCATGGCTCGACCGCGATGAGCGCCCGAGGTCGTCAGGTCCTTTGGCGCGGACCGGAACATCAACCCGCGGGGGCGGCCTGTGATCCTACCCGAACAGATCCTTCCGGAGGGCGAGCCCTTCCGGGCCCCGAAAGTGTTAGGAAAGGTCTTTCAGGTCGGCCCCCCATACCCCTAGGAGGTTGGGCGCCGATGAGCGCGATCCTGGACCTCCCCACCGAGCTGCAGAGCTTTCTCACCCGGCCCCTGCCTCAGACTCTCCTGCTGCAGGGCCCGCCGGGTTCGGGAAAGACGACGCTCTCGATTTCGATGCTCCATGGCTTCCCGGGCCAACGCTTCCTTGTTTCCAGTCGGGTAACGCAAGCGGAGCTGCGGCGGGAGTTCCCATGGGCTCAATGGGACACGCAGATCCAGTTGATCGACGTTACGGATCGCGTCGGTACCCTCAAGGATGCGTCCCGGGTGGTCGCCCATCTGAAAGAGGTCATCCAAAACGCTGAGAAAGAGCCCAAAGTCCGCGGGCTGTGGCTCCCCTCCCCGCTCCAGGACGCATGGAGCCGGACGGACCCGAGCCGCCCGAGCATGGTCGTGATCGACTCCTGGGATGCGTTGGTAGAACGCTACCTCGGGATCTCAGCCCGCGAAACCGGCTTCCCCGACCGGGGTGAGATCGAGCGCATCCTGCTCGACCAGATGGCCCAGGCACCGATCTTCCTGGTGCTGGTGGCGGAGCGCTCGGTGCTCAGTCAGCTCGACTACCTGGTCAACGGTGTGCTCGAAACCGGCTCGGAGGTTCAGAACGGCCGCCCGGAGCGCTGGCTCCACCTGAAGAAGCTGCGGGGAACTCGGATCGACACGCCCCTCTATCCGTTCACCCTAGAAGGCGCGCGCTTCCAGTGCATCTCCCCGATCGGCCCGACGCTGGCCGGACGCGTGGTGCGACCCGAAAGCGAACCCGACTCGCTCCCCGGATACATCTGGCCCGGTTGCTCGGACTTTGCCGCGGCGTTCGGCCGACTTCCCATAGGACGGCTCACGCTCATCGAACGTGAGTTGTCCGTGCCCGTAGAGGCGCTGATCCTGCTCTTGCGCCCGATGGCCGGCCACGTCGCACGTACGGGCGGTCGTGTGCTGCAGGTCCTCCCGCCCACCATCGGCCCCGAGGCGGTCTTGAAGACGTACCGGGAGGTCCTCTCCCCAGAACAGATTCAGCAACAGATACGATTCCAGTTGAGCGTTCGGACGTCCGACCTGCCCGAGGAGATCGAAGCGCTCGTCCTCCCCTCTCCTCCGATCGCGCCTCCCGGCGGCGGGCCTCGCATCCCCGAGGCCGTTCGATTCCTGAAGGAAAAGGGTCCGACGGGCGCTCCCAATCTATCGATCGTCTGGATCTCCGCACTGCGGGCGTTCGGCACCGAGCAAGGGGTGGAGTACAGCCCTTCCACCCTGCCCGGACTGGCCGTGTCCTATCTCTCCGGAGTCCCCGCCCACACGGTCTTCGTGGGCCCGGAAGACGATCCTATGACCGCTTCGCTCAGGACGATGGCTGCCACCCGGGTCCGCTTGAGGTCCAACGCGGGCCGTGTCTTTGTCTGGGGAGAGCAGCCGGCTACGCCCACGTTCGTGCTCGCCGAGGCGGAGGAAACGACGGAGAAACCGTACCGGCTTCTCCGCATCGTGTGACTTGACAGGCACGACTTCGGCCCGGCCACCCTCTCCTTCGATGGCTCCCCGGACGTGACGTCGACCGGGGGTGGATAGACTGCGGCCCGCCTCTTGGAAATCCCACGCGATCCGCGAGACCCGGGCGGTCGCCGAACCTACCCTTCACGCAGGATGCCCGATACACGCAGTGGCCGGTCACGGCCGCTCCTCGGGGGGAGGCAGCCTCCGGAACCGACCGTAGATGGCCACGTCGTAGCCGATCTTCACACATCCGGCGAGCGCAAACGGGGCAGCGATCCAGGGACCACCGGCGGCGAGGAAGGACCCCGTGACGGGCGCGCCGAACGCCTGGCAGCTCCGGGCGGCAGTGGTGTAGCCCGCCGCGGCGGCGCGATCTTCGGCCGGCACCACTGCCTGCGTGTACGACTGGCGGGTGGGAACGTCCATCTGGGAGAGCGTGGCCCGCGCGACCCAGAGGACCGACGCGATCAGAAAGGACGGAGCGAATAGGACGAGGATGAGGAAGACGTTCGACGGAATGTGGCTGAAGACCATCGTATTGACGAGACCGAACCGTCGGGCGAGCGGCGCCGCGAGGACGAGCGAGAGCCCGGCGGCCAGGTTGCTGAGGAAGAAGACGAGGCCGAGAAGGTCGACCCCGGGACGGAACTGGATCGAGAAGTAGTAGACGACCAGACTGTTCACGATGAGCCCGCCGGCGAACGCGTCGACGGAGAACAGGGCCGAAAGAGAGTACACGATGGGCCGGCTCGGTGGGGAGAGCGGAGCGGGCCGCTCGCCGGCCGCCTGGCGGTCGACCTCGCTCGAGAGACTCCGATACACCGGGATGAGAGCGAGGCCGAGGAGGCCGTAGAAGAGAAGCGTCGCGTCGTGAACGCCCGGGGAGAACCCCGGAACGGTCGGTCCGCGCAGCGAGTTGAGCGGACCGGCGGCGAGGGCACCCAGCGCGACTCCCACGTACCCGAGTAGGTTGTAGAGTGCGTAGGTCTGCGTTCTCGCGCGATCCTCCGTCGTTCCCGCGAGAGCGGCCTGCTCGAGCGCCCCGAGGGGGCTTACGTCGGCCCCTCCCGCAACGATCCCGCCCAGCAGGAGAGCCGCGAGCAGAACGGCCGGGTTCGCTACATCGACCCAGAGGAGCCCGCCCCCCAGGGCGAGCGCAACCGCTGACAACACCAGGACCGACCGACGACGCCAGTGCAGTTCGATCCGAGGCACCGCGATGGCCCAGGCCGCGGCTCCACCCAGTGCGAGACCGAGAATGAGGCCGATGGCGAATGAGGAATACCCCACGTGCGCTAGGTCGAGGGCGATAACGATCGAGAGGGCGCCGGCTCCGAATCCCCGCGCGGCCCGGGTGCCCATGAGCAGGGCGCGGTCGCGTCGCCACGGGGACGCGCTCGAGGATGGAAGTGCTTCGGTCGTCATCCAACCATCTCCCCGGCCCCGTGGTGCCGACCCGTGAGCCGGACCATCGGTCGCAGGATGGGCTCAGTGCGACCCACGGCCACTACGCCGGCCCGCTGCCGGCATGATCGAGCTTTCCTCCCTGGTCGACCTTCCACTGGCAGTAGGCGTAGAGAGCGTCGTACAGAGGGAACTGGAGACGCTGATTCTCGAGGTCGTCTCGGGCTATCCTTCGGAATCCGGTCGCGGCCGCTTCAAGTCCCCCCGCTTCGATCTCCTGGCCGGAGCCGCCGTCGGCCACTCGCACGATCTTCGCCAGGGCGAGGAGCGCCGGGTCCCCGAGTTTGTACCTCCGTATCAGCGCGTCAAAGCTCACGTACTTCTGTCCCCCTTCCTCGTAATGGTGGAGCTCCGCCCCGGGCGTGTCGAACGGGGTGGCTCCCTCCCTCCGCGCCACCTCCATCACCTTCTCCTTGGGGACGTAGAGGAACTCTGCGGCAGGGTCGACGAACTTCCGGATCAACCACGGACAGGCGATTCGGTCCACCCTCGCGTTCTCCCGAGTCACCCACTTCATGACCGGCCCTCGGGGGAACCCACCGCGGGCCAGCTCATGAGGGTGACACCGACAGGGTCCACGCTGCAAACGTTCGGGTAGCCCAACCCCCGAGCCGACCTCGCGCCGGGAGTTACGATCCCTACTGGATGAAGGCCCCACCCCGGGGGAATCTGGCAGCACTCGGTCCTGAAAGGGGATGCCCGTGCCGTTACTCGATTACCGTGCCATTCGAATCCGGCACCCGCAGATACTTCCCGTCGCCGTGACTTCGGCGATCTCCGGTCTCACGACCGGCCTCGATCCTGGCCGTCGAGGGCTGCGACAGCCGATCAGTAGGCTTCCACGGCGAGTCCCGGTACCGATGAGAATACGCTGTCGCGGCTCACCAGGATCCCTCGATGATGACGGACCGTCGCCGCCACCAGGAGGTCGTTGCCGACCAGCGGAGCGCCTCGCCGCATCGACTCCGCTCCGATACGTCCAGCCTCCGTTGCTTCCGCGATGCCGAACGGGAGGACATCCAACCGCTCGAAGAGCTCCAGCGTGCGAGCCAGCTCCCGCCCACCGCGATAGTGGGCCCCCACCAGCACTTCGGCCGCCGCGACCGCGGGGGTCGTCAGGCGCTCCGTCGCCTCCAGGAGCTCCCGGACCCTTTCCACCGCGGACGCTTCGCCCCGCACGTAGTCGATCAGGAACGTGGCATCGAAACAGCGCACGGGTCATACCCTCTTGCCGAGCAGTCTCTCGGTCCGCTCCCGGTCGCGTCGCCGCCCTTCCGCGAGGAACGAGCGGACCCTCTCCAGGTCTTCCGCGGGCATCTCCTTCCAGATGCCGGCGAAGGCGAGGATCGACCGTCGTCTTCCCGACAGTCGCTTCACCGCCTCGCTGAACGTCTCCCCGTCGCGTCGCTGACGTCGAAGCATCTCGTACGCCTCCATGTCCAGCGCAACGGTCTTCGCCGACATATACGGCTATATCAGTATACTACAGCAATATTAGGCCTGTGTGGCCGACGGAAGCTGACCGCCGGTCCCTCGGGCGTGGGCTTCCGGGCCGATGGTGAATCCACAACCCACCGTGGGCTCCCTCGAAGGACCCGATGCGGATCACTTGCCGAACGAGAGCGCCGTGTGTGCCGGAACTCGCCGACAGCGAGAGGCGATGGGATTCATTCTCTCGATGGAAGAGGATGCGGAAGAACGACCGGGGGGGCATTAGAAACCCCCTTGGTAGAAGAGGGTCGGTGACATCGGCGAGGGCCTCCGCTTCGAAACAAGCCGCGCGTTTCTTAGCGGTAGGTAGGCAGCGGTTCGATCGCTATTCGACATCGAAATCGACCGGGACGGACCCGCTATAACCCAAGTTGACCCGCCACCTGAAATCGAGAAAGCGGCTCGCCGCAACGACGGGGATCTATAGGACATAACCTGCTCCCCGCGATCCGGGGAGAAGACCGGGAGGTTGCTACTGCATGGGGAGGAGGGAGTAGCGACCTTCTTCGTCCGTCCATTGCAGCATGTACCCCTGCGTCTCGGGGCGAGCGCCGAAGATAAGCGTGCGCCCGAACCGGTGCTGAAACTTGAGATGGGTCTTCATCGAGAGAATGGAAGCTTGGAAAAGGGGGTCTCCGGTCCGGCCGAAACCGAGGCCATGAAACTTTGGCAATTGCATATAGGTCGCAAGCATGAACGGGACCAGCTCGGGCCGAAACCGAATCCCACTCACCGAAGCCACGGCGTTGAGGCCGTCGAGGGACAGCACGAACAGGGAGGGTCGGTCGGACCGTCCCTGTTGCAGGAACTGGTGGGCGTCCAAGATGGTTGGGGGCACCGGGGCCGCAGTCGCCGGATGAAGGTTGTGACCCTCCGCGACCGCCAACCGAACCGGGAGTGCGACTCCCTTCAAGTCCCCGAGCCCGGGGTCGGACCCGCTGGCAGAGAGGATCCGGAACCGTTCAATCACCTCGCCCCGGGGAACGAATCGTACGAGTTCATCGCAGACATAGGAGGGCGAGATCTGCGGCGACGGTACCCACATGACCCTACCCCCTGACAGGAGGACGTGCGCGGCTGCGGGCAAGGCGATGACGTCCATGTACTCTTGCGAAAGTGCGGGGGGCATCTCGAAAGCGGTGATCGAGTGGTCGCGGAGGCGTCCAAAGGCTTGAGCGAAGTCCACGGAACCCGGCCACAGCGTGCCTTCGACGGGTTCGGGATCTGGGGCCGGTGGCCCGAGGCGGGGGGAGAAGGCCGACGACCTCCGGGGAGGACAGCAAAACTTCCCGTTGCTGAGGGTGAACCCGAAACGGGATTCACCAAGCGGTGTCCATCTCATTATAGGGACGGAGGCCACGCGGATTCGGCATCCGTCCTGGTCTTCCCAGCCGAGCTCAACCACGCCGTCTGCGAGCATCTGGAGTTCGGAATCGACCTGGTCCGGTACGCAGAAGATCACGTGTACGCGCAGCCTGCCGAGGAGATTGCGAAGCGTACGGGAGGTCGCGACGAACTCGACGGCCGCCCCGCGTGGGGCCTCACCGGCGAACGCCGCCTCAATGTGTCGGTCCCAAGCGTCCACGAAGAGGTACGCTCGCCCTCGGGCCTCCAAACGCCCGAAGGCGGCGAGGACCGGAGGGGGTGCGTTGTCGCCGACCGCTTGGTCTGCGGTGGGGGAGAAGGCTAACGAATACGGCGGTGGCGCGCCGCCCGGAGATGTGCCCGACTGAGCGGTTCCTTCCGGATCTAGCAGAAGGAGCGACACCGGGGGACCCGAGCCTTCGGAAAGGGCTGGACCCGCGGCGGTCGGGGAATTGCGTCTGTAGGCCACCATCATCCATGGACCGTTGAGTCCACGTCGTAAGGCCGTAAGGAGGCTCGTCTTTCCAATTCCGAAGGACCCTGTGATTAGGAGCACATGGGGAGACGGGGTTGAAAGGAAGGCGATGAGGTAGGACAGCAAATCCATCTGACCCGCCGACTGGCCAAGAGTAGTGGGTCCAGCCGCCGGTTGTGGTTCTGTCATCTGTGACCGCCTCCAACCGAAGGACGAACGAGTAGATGCATATCGCGCGTACCTCTAGTGGGGTCAGGAACCCCTAGAGAGCGATCTCCTCGGTGGGCATTGGTTCGGCCCTAGAATCGATCGCTCCGGATAGCTTTCCCCTCTGAATATGATTGCCCTCGGAGAGGACTGCTGGATTGCCCGGCCGGTGGCCGGGCCCAGACCCCCCAGGAGTGGGTGAATGCCGGGTTGCAGGATTACGCCCGAGGCCAGCGGGAAACCTGGCATAGGAGGTCTGCATGTGAACTGGGTTCTGCCTATCGGGGAAGCACGAAGAAGTGAGCGAGCGAGACCATTTCCTTCGTCCCTCCGGTCTCTTGCGGGCGATTTCGCGCGGGTGCCGTCAACAGCCGCCCATGACCTCGCGGAAGATGCCGAAAGGCCCGTCAGAATGCCAGATTCGAGCGAAGACCCGCTGTTGGCCCCCGCTCCGGTAACGCCGAAGCCGGGCGGAGTCCCGCGGCGGGGAAACGCCCGTGCTGGGATTCGAACCCAGGTCTGAGGCTCCGCAGGCCTCTAGGATAATCCATTGCAGCGGCCCGGGGGAGTGACCCCGGCGCCGTAGCTACCCCACACGGGCATTGTGATCGGAGGATTGCGGTCCGACGGCGCCGAGGAGCGCTCTCTATAAAAGCCCGGGCTCGGCGGCGGCACGGGGCGCGCCACACTTTATACCGGGCCGCGCGTCCGGCGCCCGGGTCCGAGGAGGTTCGATGGGAGCGACGGGAGGCGAGGTCGTCTGGAACGCTCTCCGCGCGCTCCCGATGGGCCAGCGGATCGAGCTCGTCGACGGGGCGGGCCGCCGCTGGTCGGGTTCGGTCATCCCCCCGCACGAGCTCTCGGGGGAGCGGATCCTGACGCTCAAGCTCGAGAGCGGCTACAACGTCGGTGTCCGGATCGACGCGGGAACCCGGTTTGAACCGGTGGGAAGCCCCCCGCCCGAGCGGACGCCCGCGTCACCTCCACCGACCCACGGACGTCCTCCCTCCGGCTCGGACTGGATCGCCCTTCTGACCACCGGCGGTACGATCGCCTCGCGGGTCGACTACGAGACCGGCGGCGTACGTCCCGTCCGCGGGGAACGGGAGATCCTCGACTTCTACCCCCAGCTCGAGCGCAGCGGCCCCGTGCGCATCGTACCGGTGTTCGACCGGATGAGCGAGGACCTCGTCCCCGACGACTGGCTGACCCTGGCTGAGAAGACGGTCGAGGCGTTCGCCGCCGGCGCCCGCGGGGTCGTCGTCGCCCACGGAACGGATACGCTCGGGTTCACGGCCGCCGGCCTGAGCTTCTTGCTCGACGGTCTTCCGGGGGCGGTGGCGCTCGTTGGGGCCCAACGCTCCCCGGACCGACCGTCGTCGGACGGGCCGACGAACCTGGCGGCGGCCGTCGCCGTCGCCCGGGACCGACGAATCGGCGAGGTCGTCGTGGTCATGCACGCGGGGGTCTCGGACCTCCGCTTCGCGGTGCACCGGGGGACGTGGGTCCGCAAGATGCACTCGAGCCGGCGCGACGCGTTCGAGAGCCGCAACGGCCCCCTGCTCGGTCACGTGGAGGGGGACGAGGTCCACCTGACCGGGCCGATCCGCCCTCCGTCCGTCGGCCCCCCTCGGGTCGACGGCCCTATCGATCCCCGGGCGGGACTCCTCTGGTCGTACCCCGGCCTGACGGCCGAACGCGCCGCCTCGTTCGCCGAGGGCCTCCGGGGGATCGTCCTCGCGGGGACCGGACTCGGCCACGTCGGCGGCCATCTCGTGCCCTGGATCCGGTCGGCGACGGAACGTGGCGTGGTCGTCACGATGACCACCCAGTGCCTTGCCGGGAGCGCCGACCCGTACGTGTACTCCACCGGCCGGGCCCTCCTGCGGGCCGGCGTGCTGTACCTCGGGGACCTGCTTCCCGAGACGGCCTACGCCAAGCTCCTGTGGGCGCTCGGCCATGAATCGACGCCCGAAGGCGTTCGGCGACGGCTCCTGGTCGATCGGGCCGGAGAGTTCTCCTTACGCCACGTGGCCGAGGCTGGGCCGTGAAGGTAGGGCTCGAGGTACACCAGCAGCTCTCCACGGGCAAGCTGTTCTGCCGTTGTCCCGCGGCGCTCTCCGAGGAGACGGCGGGTGGGTTCGTCCGCCGCCTCCGTCCGGCGAGCGGCGAGGACCGCCGGGTCGACGTCGCGGCCGCGTTCCAGGCGTCGCTGGGCCGCAGCTACCGCTACGAGTCCGGCCCGTCCGACTGCCTGGTCGAGATGGACGAGGAGCCGCCGCATCCGCTCGATCCCGAGGCGCTGGACGTCGCCCTCACCTTCGCCCTCCTCGTCGGCGCGCGTCCGATCGACGAGATCGCGGTGATGCGGAAGATCGTCGTGGACGGGTCGAACACGGCCGGGTTCCAGCGAACCGCGCTCGTCGCGGTCGACGGTACGCTGTCGCTCGGGGGTCGCGACTACTCGATCCAGACGGTCTGCCTCGAGGAGGACGCGGCGCGGAAGGTCCGGGAGACGGCCGGGGAGGTCGTCTACCGCCTCGACCGGCTGGGGATCCCGCTGGTGGAGGTCGCCACCGGCCCCGACATCACCTCGGGCGAGGAGGCGCGACGGGTCGCGGAGGAGATCGGGGCGCTCCTGCGCGCCACCCGCCGGGTCCGCCGGGGGATCGGCACGGTCCGCGAGGATCTCAACGTCTCGATCGAGGGCGGCCACCGCATCGAGATCAAGGGCGTCCAGGAGCTCGGCATGATCCGGGAGTACGTCGAGCGCGAGGAGGGCCGGCAGCGGGTCCTCCTCGCGGTGCGGGACGAGCTCCGCCGCCGGAATGCCCGGGTCGGACCCGCCGAGGGGGCCGATGTCTCACCGCTGTTCGCGGAGATCACGTCGGGTCCGCTCGCCACGGGTTCCCGGAAGGGCGGCGCGGTCCGGGCGCTTTCCCTTCCCGGGTTCGGCGGCCTCTTCGGCTCGCCGCCCGGCAGCGACGAACGCCTCGGGCGGGAGCTCGCGGACCAGGTCCGGGCCGTCGGGCTCAAGGGCCTCCTCCACTCGGACGAACTTCCGGGCTACGGGGTCGCTCCCGCGCACGTCGAGGAGCTCCGTCGTCGGCTCGGCCTCGGTGCGCAGGACGGCTTCGTCCTGGTCGCGGACAGTTCGACCGAACGGCTGGGGGTCGCGCTCCGGCGGATCGCCGACCGGGCGACGGCCGCGATCGAGGGGATCCCCGGGGAGACGCGCGACCCGCTCCCGGACGGGCGCAGCCGCTACTCGCGGCCTCTCCCCGGCCGCCACCGGATGTATCCCGAGACCGACGTTCCGCCGATCCCGATCTCCGCGGAGCACCTCGACCGGTTGCGGGCCCGTCTTCCCGAGCGGCCCTCCGAGCTCCTCGAGCGGCTCCAGCGGGACCACCGGCTGGGCGCGGAGGTCGTCCGTCAGCTCGTGTACGGCGGGTTCGCGGACCGGTTCGAGGCGCTCACCGCCCGGGGCCATGCCGCCGCGCTCGTCGCCCGCCTCCTGACCCAGGACCTTCCCGCCGCTGCGGCGGCGGCAGGGCCCGAGTTCGATCCCCCGGACGAGGTGCTCGAGGCGGTGCTGGGCGCGGCCGGGTCCGGTCGGTTCTCGAAGGAGGGGATCCCGGAAGTGCTCACGGCCCTCGCGCGGGGCGCGTCGAGCGTCGACGACGCGATCGCCCGCACCGGCTTCGAGGGACTGTCGGCCGATCAGCTGAAGGCCCTGATCGAGCGGGTCGTCCGCGCGCAGGCAGCGATGGTCCGGAGCCGCGGACCCGAGGCGTTCTCCCCCCTGATGGGCGACCTGATGCGCGAGGTGCGCGGCCGCCGGGACGGCAAGGAGGTCGCGGAAGAGCTCCGCCGCGCGATCGACCGGCTGCTCGCCGAGCCGGCGGGATGACCGGCCGCCGTCGTGCGCGACCCGGGGCCGCGCGGAGCCTCCGAGCCGCGGCGCGACCGCTTCCCGGTCGGCTCCGGGCCGTCGTGACCGACGTCGACGGCACGCTCACCGACGAGGATCGGCGGCTGGACCCCCGGGCGGTCGCGTGGGTCCGCCGGCTCGAGGAGCGCGGGATCCCCGTCGTGCTCGCGACCGGGAACGTCCTCCCGATCGCCCTGGCGTTGCACCGGTTCCTCGCGCTCTCGGGTCCGATCGTCGCCGAGAACGGCGGGGTCATCTGCACCTTCCGGTCCGGCCGCGAGCGCGTGGAGCGACTGGCCGACCGGAAGGTCGCCGAGCGGGCGTTCCGTACCCTGCGGAGGGCCGGGCTCCCGGTTCGCCGGCTGTTCACCGACCGGTGGCGCGAGAGCGAGGTCGCGCTCGAGCCGAACGTCTCCGTCTCGGCGATCCGCCAGCACCTCGGCCGGGCCCCGGTGCTCGTCGAGTCGACCGGTTTCGCGCTCCACCTGATGGAGACCGACGCCGGCAAGCTGCCGGCGCTCGAGCGGGCCCTGGCCCCGCTCGGTCTCGGGCCCTCGGCCTGCGTCGTCCTCGGCGACGGCGACAACGACGTCGAGATGCTGCGCGCCGCGGGGTTCGGGGTCAGCTTCCCGTCGGCGAGCCGGCGCGCCCGGGCCGCGGCCCGGTACGTCACTCGCGCCCGGTTCGGACGGGGGTTCGTCGAAGGCCTTAAGGCGAGTCACATCCTCGGCTGACCGTTCCCGGCCGAGGAGGGACGCACGTGCTGGTCGGTCAGTGTGCCTCGTGCGGCGCCCCGGCTTCGCTCGGCTGCACGATCTGCGGGCGGACCTTCTGCCGGGCCTGTCTGGACAGCGACGAACGGATGTGCGTCGACTGCCGCCAGGCGCAGAAGCAGGCGAAGAGCCCGATCGAGGCCCGTCCCCCCCCGTCCCGACGGGTCGTTCGACGCCCGCCGGTCTCGGATCAGCTCCACTGACCCGGGGCTCGGCCGGCCCCGTCAGTATTCCCCGCCCGGCAGGACGATCGGTCCACGGGGGGACGACCGGCCGAGGGCGAGGAGCACAACGCCCATCGCCCCCGCGAGGGCCCCGAGGATCGCGGACGCCCACGCGTACTCGCCCCAGGTCGGTCCGATGTACACGCCGAGGACGGCGAACCCGCCGGACGGCGCCAGGGCGTGGAGGAGCACGTTCGCCCCCACGCCGATCCCCCAGCCGAGGAGGATGAGGAGGCCCCCCGCGATGAAGAAGCCGAGGCGCTCGTCGCCCTGGGGGTCGAACGGCGGGACCGCGGGGGTCTCGTGGATGTCGACCACGGACCGAGGACCCGGGCGGGCCGTATAGGGGTTACGGCGGGGGCCCGGGGGCCGGACCGGCCGGGCGGGGGATTTCCCTCCGGACCCCTCGAACGGCGAACCGCGCTCTGTCGGACCGGATGGAATGTATTATATACAAGTGTAAACCTACTAATGATGTAATGCATCGGGAGGATTCCATGACGCAAGAAATCGCACCAAGTGAGAGCCGGACGGAGACCCCTGTCGAGATCGACCGCCTCTTTGACGAGCTGCACGCCGGGTTCCACGACGCCTTCGGCCTGGTCCCGTTCGGGCCGTGGTTCGCGGGCGAGGTTCGGGACGGCAACTTCCTTCGCCCGGCCCGCACGGACGTGACCGACACGGGCAAGGCGTACCGGATCGTCGCCGAGGTTCCGGGGATCCCGAAGGGCCAGATCGACATCCGGGTCCGCGGGTCGAACGTCGAGATCCGCGGGGAGCAGGTCGAGGCGACCGAGAAGAACGAGGGCGAGTACGTCCACCGGGAGCGTCGCCGTGGCGGGTACTTCCGCGCCTTCGAGCTTCCCGAGCCGGTGGTGGCGGAGCAGGCGAAGGCCAAGGTCGAGAACGGCCTCCTCGAGCTCGAGCTGCCGAAGCGCAACCCGAGCCCCTCCCGCGAAGAGGTCCGCATCGCCGTCGAATAGGCGGCGGACGGGAGGGCACCGGGACCGCCCGGTCCCGGGGTCCTCCGCAACCCTTTCCTACCCGAAACCGGGGAGCGACTTCGAGTCCCGGCCCCCGCCCTGGCGGAGCGGCGCCTTCCGGAGCTCCTTCGGCGATTCGACGAGCCGCGTCAGGTTCGCCGACTGCACGACGTACGTCGGGAGTCCGGTGTTCGGGTCGTTGCCGGCCCGCAGCACGTTCATGATCTCGAGCCGCACCTCGATCACCGAGCCGTCCTTCAGCTTGAGGCGGAGCCGCCCGTCCCCTTCCGCGACCTGGTAGTCGACGATCTCGGCGCTCGTGAGGTCCGGGGGGGCCCCGCCGCCGGGACCCATCATCGGGCTCCCCGCGCGGCCGTCCGGGTCTTGAGCAGGGCGCGCGGGTCCTCGCCGCCGACCGTCAGGCCCAGCGAGACGCACGTGCCGATCACCTGGTTCATCTTCTCCTCGATCGTCCGGCCGAAGAGGTCGTCGCCCTTCGCCTCCGCGATCTGGCGCACGGCGGCGAGACCGACGTCGCCGACGACCTCCGTCTTCGGCTTCCCCGACCCCTTCTCCTTCTTCGCTTCCTTGAGGAGGAGCGCGGCGACCGGGGGCCGCCCGACGACGAGCGTGAACGCCCGCGTGCCGGGGTCGACCCGCACGACGACGGGGACGCGCATGCCGGCGAACTGCTTCGTCTCCTCGTTGATCTTCGCCACGACCTGCCCGACGTTCACTCCGAGCGGGCCGAGCGCGGGGCCCAGCGGCGGTCCCGCCGACGCCTTGCCGCCCTCGACCAGCACGCTCACCTCATCCGCCACTCTTCCCGCCTCCCTTCTCCAGCATTCGGACGTGGTCGCCGCGGACCGTCACCGGGATCGGGACGACCGCCTCGATCAGCTCGACCGTGATCTCCTCCTTCGCCTGGTCGATCTTCTTCACCCGGGCCTTCTCGCCCTTGAACGGGCCCGAGATCAGCTCGACGATCGCGCCCTCGACGAACCCTTCGACCGTGATCTTCGGGACGAGGAGCGGCTCGACCTCCTTCAGGGTCGTCTCGCCCTCGACGAGCCCGCGGGCCTTGCGGATCCCCTTGAGCATCTCGCGGACCCCCTCGAAGCTCATCCCCTCCGCGAAGACGTACCCGCGCAGGGACGACGGGACGAGGAGCGCGAAGACGACGTCCGGCTTCTCCTCGGTGCGGGCGAGGAGGGTGTCCGCCACCTCGCGCTCGTACCCCCGGGAGGTCTTGATCGCGAGGACCGCCTGCCGGGCCACGCACGCGAGCGTCAGCTTCGGCGCGGGGCCGCCGTCGGGCGAATCGACCCCGAGGCGCACCTCGACCCGATCTCCGTACCGCACGCCGACGGGGGCGGTGATCGCGAACGAGAGCGGGACCCCCTGGCTGGGCTCCAGGTGCACGGCGAACCGCTCCTTGCGCGGGAACAGCTCGGTGCTCGACCGCTTGCCCGGAGGGGTCCACGACACCGGCCACTCCGCACCCTCGCCCGGGTACGTGGAGGTGTAGCCGACCTCGACCGTGAGCTGCGCGTCGATCGGCTCGACCGCCTTGCTCGTCAGGACCGCGGAGATCGTGGTGATCGTGCCCGCGGTGACCGGCCGCAGGGTATCGTCCGCCGCCGCCAGCGAGAGCAGGCGGCTGACGTCCGGGCGCGGGGGCGCAACGGGCGCCGCGGGCGCGGGCGCCGACGGGGCGGCGACCGGGGTCGCTTCGGCCTTCTTCGGCGGGGGGACCGGCGTCCCCGAGAGGAGACCGATGCCTTCGTCGTTCTGGCCGTCGCCCATCCGTTGTCCCCCGGAGGCCTAGATCGACGCGAAGAGGTTGGACCAGAGCCACGGCCCGACCTGGTTGAAGAAGATGTAGATCCCGAACCCGGTGAAGCCGATCAACACCGCTCCGAGCGCCGTCACCTCGAGGACCTTGACGTACTCCTCCGAGGTCGGCCGGCGCGCCATGCGCAGGATGCGGCCGTACTTGCCGTGGCCGACGCCGCGCAGCCGGCCGTCGAACTCGTCCTGGACGCGACGCGCCCGGTCAAGGAACGCCATCGGGACTCCTCAGTGCACCACGTCGATCTCGGGGCCGGTCTTTCGGGCCGGCGCCGGGGCCGCGCTCCCGGCGAAAATCTGGGGCGATTTGACGCCGGTCACGACCAGCATCACCCGGATCGTGCTCTGCATCGTCGGGTCGACCGCCGCTCCCCAGATGATGCGCGCGTTCGGGCTGATCGCCTTCTGGACGACCTCGGCCGCCTTCTGGGCCTCGCTGACGGTCATGTCGGGCCCTCCGGTGACGTTGATGAGCGCCCCGGTCGCGCCCGCGATCTCGACGTGCAGGAGCGGGGAGTTGATCGCCTCCAGGACCGCATCCTCGGCCCGGTTCTCGCTCTCCGACTCGCCGATCCCGATCAGGGCGACCCCGCCGCCCTTCATGATCGTCCGGAGGTCGTTGAAGTCGAGGTTGACGAGCCCGGGGCGGGTGATGATCTCCGTGATGCCGCGGATCGCCCGCGCGAGCACGGAGTCGGCGACCTTGAACGCGGTCTGGATCGGGAGGCGCGGGACCAGTTCGAGCAGGCGGTCGTTCGGGATCGTGATGACGGTGTCGATCGACTCGCGGAGCCGCTCGAGGCCCCACATCGCGTTCTCCTGGCGGACGAGCCCTTCGGAGCTGAACGGGAGCGTGCAGACGGCGATCGTCAGGGGGTTGCTGCCGCCGGCGTCCTTGGCGCACTGCGCGATGATCGGCGCCGAGCCGGTCCCGGTCCCGCCGCCGAGCCCGAGGGTGATGAACACCATGTCCGAGTTGGCGAGGGCCTTCTTGAGCTCGTCCTCGGCCTCGCGCGCGGCCTGCTCCCCGACCTGGGGGAGGGCCCCGGCGCCGAGGCCGCGGGTGAGCCGTCGCCCGAGGAGGATCTTCCGCGGAGCGTGGATCGCGAGGAGGTGCTGGGCGTCCGTGTTGCAGGCGACCATCTCGGCCCCCGTGAGCCCCTCCTCGGCGAGCCGGTTGATCGTGTTGCAGCCACCGCCGCCGCAGCCGACGACCTTGATGTTCGTCTTCAGCGAGGCGAGGACGGCCTCGAGCTCGGCGTCGTCGTTCGACGGGGGAGGCGGAGCCTCCACACCGCGGCGGCCCTCTCCGGGCAAGTGGGCGAGGATCTCCTGCGCGAGCGGTCGCATCGGTTGGTTTCCCCGTCGGGCGGAGCATCGGCTTCATTATAAAGGGTTGGCGCAACCGGCTCCTCCCCGCCTCGGAGGAGTCGTGCGGTACGAGGCCTGGGCCCCCCGCTACGCCCAGATCCAGCGGGAGTTCGGTTTCCCGTTCGACCGGGAGGTGCTCGCCGCGGAGACGCTCGAGCGCCTCCTGCGGCCGTCCGACCGGGCCGACCCGCTCCCGCGCATCGCCCCTCGCATCGAGGGCCGGGACGCGATCGTCGTCGGACGCGCTCCCGGCGCCGGCCCGCCCCCGCTCTGGCGGCTGCCCCCCTCGGCCGACCGGCCGGTCCTGCTCGCCGCGGACGGCGCGACCGAGGCGTGCCTCGCGGCCGGGCTCGTCCCGTCGATCGTCGTGACCGATCTCGACGGCCCGGTCGCGTCGGAGGTCGCCGCGAGCGGCCGCGGGAGCCTCGTGGTCGTCCACGCCCACGGCGACAACGCTCCGGCGCTCGAGCGGTGGGTGCCCGAGTTCCCCGGCGAGCTCGCGGGGTCGTGGGCGGGGCCCCCCCGTCCGGCGCTCCTCGACGTCGGGGGGTTCACGGACGGCGACCGGGCCGCGTTCCTGGCGGAGGCGCTCGGAGCGCGGCGGATCCTCCTCTGGGCGTTCGACTTCGAGCGGGTCGACGCGGCCGACCCCGCGCGCCGGAGGGTCAAGCTCGCCAAGCTGCGCTGGGCCCGGGAGCTGCTCGACGAGCTCGCCCGGACCGGCCGGTCCCCGATCCTCCGGTGGGGGCTCGACGGAACCGTCGCCCCCTACCGCACCGGGTAGAAGGTCCCTCCGAGATAGACCAGAACGAGGTAGACGACCTCCAGGCCGTTCTCGTAGATCGGAAGGAACGGCATCCGCTCGAACCACGCGATCGCCGCCGGGGTGAGCGGATGCGCGAGGTCCGACGGGCTGAGCGCCACCCCCGAGTACATCACCGAGTCCACGACGACCAGGTCGATCGGCCTCGCGGTCGCCGGGTTCGGTACCCCGGACGCGTTCAGCTCGGCCGCCGCCGCGGCCGGGTCGCTGCCGACGAACAGCGCCGGCGTCGTGACCCACGTCGCCGGGTTCCCGTCCATCCCGAAGATCATCGAGCTCAGCCGGTGGTCGGAGGCGACCGTCACGTTCGGAGGCTCGGCGATCCCGATCCACATCCAGAGCGCCGCGTCGCCGTGGGTGAGCCCCTCCTGGAAGCCCCCGAAGTCGGCCGGGGGCGGGTAGACGATGGCGGCGTTCCCGGCGACGAGGAGGATCGCGGCGACGGCCCCCGCCACGATCGCCCGTCGTCCCGCCCGGTCGCCGGCCCGCGCGACCAGCCGCCCGACGCCGACGGCCACGAGGAGCCCGACCGGCAGGAGAAGGTACTCGGCGTGGCGCGACGGCGAGAGCGCCGCGGCGAACGCCGTCGCCGTCCCGTACTGCGGGAACGTGCTTCCGAGGCCGGCGAGGCCGAGGGTGGCCCCGGCGGAGATCGCCAGGGCACCGAGCCACGTGAGCGCGAACGGGCCGAGGCGGGCCGGGGTCAACGCGCGGCGGCTCCCTGCGCAGAGGATCCCGAGGCCGAGCACCGGGGCGAACCAGAGGAGGGCGGCCACCGTCGTCTCCTGCGACGTGCCGGGGATCGGGACGAAGAGGAGGACCGATATCGCCCCGAACACGGCGATCGCGATCCCGACCGCGTCCCGGACCAGACTGCGGTCGGTCGGGAGACGGACCCACCGGCGACCGGAGCGGCCGCGCGCGCGCCGCCAGCGGATCACGAGGGCCGCGACGGCGACCGCGGCGAGGCCGGTCGCCTCGAACGCCCCGAACCCGACGAGCGCGCTCCCGCCGAACCCCGGGAGGAGGACCTTCGCGACGAACGTCGTGGTGCCGTAGAACCAGTAGACGAACGTCGCGGTGACGAACGCGGCGAGGAACGCGAGCTCGCGGGCCGGGAACCGGCGGCTCCACAGGCCGGGGCGCCACAGCTCGAGGAGGACGATTCCTCCGAGTGCCCCGACGGCGAAGAAGTACGAGGAGAGGTGGTGGGTCGGGATCAACGCACCCGCGGTGAGCGAGAGCGGCACGTACCACCGGGCGTCCCGTCGGCCCTCCACCAGCATCCAGAGCGCCGCGACGCAGAGGAAGTCGCCGACCGAGAGCGGCCCGGGGTGGGCGATCGAGAAGAGCCTCGGCATCGCGACGGACGAGATCGCCGCGCCGAGGAGGGCGACCGTGTCGTGGGGGTACAGGCGACGGAACAGGAGGAACAGCGGGAAGACGGAGAGGACCGCAACGACCGGGACGACGATGGTGAGCGAGCTGAGGACGTCGAGGTGGAGCGCCCCGGCCGCCCCTCCGGCGAGCACGAAGATCCCCGGGAAGTCCGGGTAGGCGCTCCCCCAGCCGGCGTACTGCGCGCCGTGGGGGAGCGTTCCCGACGCGACGAGGTCGGAGGTGAGACGGTAGTACTCGCCCGTGTCCGAGCCGAACACGGAGAACGACAGGTACGGCTCCAGCGCCACGAAGACGACGAGCAGGGCGAGCCCCACGAGCCAGAGCACGGTCTCGGGGCGGAGGCGCGCCCCGGCGGGTTCCCGCGCCTCCGGATCGACCCCGGTCACCGCGCCCTCACGTCGGACCGACCGGGATGCCCATGTAAATCGATGCGGTCCGACCGCCCGCATCGGCCGTCGGCGACACCGGACGACCATATCCATAAATAGGGGGGCTTGGTGCGGCGAAGTCGAGGCTCCGTCGGATGCCTTCGTCCAGTCGTACGAAATCTCGGGCGAGGCCCCCCGCCCGGAAGGCACCCCGGTCCCGCCCTGCTTCCCGTCATCGCCCGGCCCCGGCCGCCCGACCGTCGGCGAAGAAACCCTCCAAACCCGCGGCCTCGTCGCGTCGCCCGGCCTCCAAGCCGTCCCGGCCACGGGCCGCGAAACCGACCGTTAGACCGGCCGCTAGACCGACCGCGAAGCCGGCAGTGAAACCGACCGTTAGACCGGCCGCTAGACCGACCGCGAAACCGGCTGGCGCCGGGGTGGCGCCGGAGACGGAGCTCAAGGTGCCGCTGCCCGGCGGACGACGCCATGTCCTCTCCCTCGCGTTCGTTCGGGACGGGGACGAGTTCCTCGCCCGCCTCGAGACCGACTCCGGCCACATCACCGAGCTCAAGAACCGGTCGCTCGACCAGCTCTTGACGCTCGTCGCCGGCGAGCTCGAAGACCTGCTCGAGTGAGCCGGTGGACCTACCGCGCGCCGTCCCCGGCGGTCGGAAGGAGCCCCGCGTCGACGAGGTAGGTGTGCCGGTGGCCGCCGTACGCGACCTCCACCGATTCCACCGGCCCTGAGGAGAGGAAACCGGCGGGGTACCGCCGTACGACCTTTACGGAGACCCCCGGACCGGAGGGGATCCTCCGCCGGGTCCCGAGCGGGCCGATGATCACCGTGCCCGAGGCATCGACCTCGAGGGCCGCGGGAGCCGACAGGAGGGTGAGGACCGCCCCGACCAGCGCGAGGGCGAGCGCGACCTCCCCGAACAGCGCGAGGTCCTGCGCCATTCCCTGCGAGGAGCCGCCGGGGGCGGTCCGGGAGAGCAGCACGAACCCGAGGTAGATCGCGGCGAGGAGCACGACGTAGAGCATCGTGAGGCGGCGGACCCGCTGCGTTCCTCCCCGGTTGGCGAACCGCCCGTGGGGCGGGCGCTTCACGCCGTCGGAGTTGGGGGGAACCGACGGGACCGGGATCGCGGTCGGGGCGCGGACGCCGTCGGCGCGGGCGATCCGGACCCGCCGGGGCGCGGGATCTGCCATTCCGATCCCGGTTCCGCGCCCCGTGACCTTAAAGTTACCGGCGCGCGGTCACCGACCGATGCCGAGCCGGACCGAGTATCTCACGATCGAAACCCAGCGGCCGCGTGAGTTCGTGAACCTCACCGAGCGCGTGCGGGAGGTCGTCCGACGCAGCGGGGTCTCGGAGGGCCTCGTGCTCGTCTCGTCGATGCACATCACGGCGGCCGTCTACGTCAACGACAACGAGTCGGGTCTCCTGCGGGACATCGCCGCGTGGGCCGACCGCCTCGCCCCGCCCGGCGACTACGAGCACCACCGGACCGGGGAGTCGAACGGCGACGCCCATCTCAAGAACCTCCTCCTGGGCCACCAGGTCGTCCTCCCGGTGACCGCGGGCGAGCTCGACCTCGGTCCGTGGGAATCGGTCTTCTACGCCGAGTTCGACGGCCAGCGCCCGAAGCGGGTCATCGTGAAGGTCGTCGGCGAGTAGCGCTCACGTCTCGAGCTGGGGGTCGATCCCCGCGCCCGCCCCGGCGGGCGGCCGGCGCAGGGGGGCGTCGAGGTCGACCTCGGGTACCTTGCGGGCGATCTCCTTGGCCATCGCCGAGCAGGACGACGGCGGCACCGGGCGCCGGGTGTAGGCCGGGAGCGCGAGGTCGTAGGTGACGAACTTCTTCTCCGCGATCGTCTCCCAGACGGCACGGAAGATCCGGTCGGCCGCCTCCCGCTCCCCCACGTGGCGGAACAGGAGCTCGACGCACAGGATCTCGGCGACCGGGTCGGCGCGGTCCTGGCCCGCGTACTTGGGCGCGGAGCCGTGGACGGGCTCGAAGACGGCGAGCGTGTCGCCGTAGAGCGCCCCCGGCGCGACCCCGAGGCCGCCCGCGAGGCCGGCGCACAGGTCGGAGAGGATGTCGCCGAAGAGGTTCGTCGTGACGATGACGTCGTACTCCTCCGGCTTCTTGACGAGCTGCATGCACATGTTGTCGATCAGCCGCTCGTCCGCCTGGATGTCCGGGTACTTCGGGGCCATCTCGCGGAACGCGGTCTGGAACAGTGCGCCCGTCGTCTTCATGATGTTCGCCTTGTGGACGGCGGTGACGTGCTTGCGCCGCTCGCGGCGCGCGAGCTCGAAGGCGAACCGGACGATCCGGTCCGACGCCTTCCGCGTGACGATGTTCACCGTCTCGGCGGCGGTCCGGTCGCGGTCGATCCAGTGCTCCACGCCCGCGTAGAGGCCCTCGGTCGCCTCCCGCACGACGATGAGGTCGGTCTCGGGGAACCGGGTCCCTTCGCCGGCGATCGCCCGCGCGGGACGGACGGAGGCGTAGAGGTCCAGTTGCTGGCGGAGCGCCACGTTCACCGAACGGAACCCGCTCCCGATCGGCGTGGTGATCGGGCCCTTGAGGGCGAGCCGGTTCTTCCGGATGGAGTCGAGCACCGCGTCGGGCAGCGGGGTCCCGTGCGCCTTGATCGCCGGCTCCCCGGCCTCGACGGTCTCCCAGTCGATGGAGATCCCGGTCGCCTCGGCGACGAGGCGGGCCGCCGAGGTCACCTCGGGCCCGATCCCGTCCCCCGGGATCAGGGTGACACGGTAGCTCATCGCGACGGCTCCGGGGGGGCCCGAGCCGACGAGGAATTTAAGGAACCGGCCGCGGCCGGGCGTCGCCGGCGCCCGGAAGGCGGTCGAGGACGGCCCGGAGGATCCGGTCCCGCACCTCCGCGGCGTCCGGGTCGGGGCTCCAGAGGACGACAACGCCGTCCCACGTCGCGACCGAGAGGTCCGTGACCTCGAACCGCGGACCGGGGGAGCCCGGCGGCGACGACGGGAGGGTCGGGGCGATCTCTCCGAGCGCCGCCTCGACCGCCGCGACCGGGACCGCGAGCGGGAACGTCATCCGGATCCGCTGCAGGGCCGTCGCCCGGGGCTCGAGCACGAGCGCCGACATCACCACGTTGTTCGGGAGCTTGGCGATGCCCCCGCGGTCGAGCGCGAGGATGGTGTAGATGAGGCCAATGTCCACGATCGTCCCCGCGTACGCGGGATACATCGTTTCGTGGGGGTAGGTGGGGGGGAGGACGCCGTAGCTGGAGTTGACGAAGCTGACCCGGTCCCCGGGGCGGAACGGGTCGGCGACGACGAGCAGGAGCCCCGCGAAGACGTTCGCGAGGACGGTCTGCGCCGCGAGCCCGAGAACGATGCCGGCGAACGCCGAGCCGAGGAAGATCGACTCGGCCGAGACCCCCGCGAGCTTGAACAGCGCGAACACCGCGGCGATCGCGATCAGGAGGTTCAGGAACAGGCGGACGGCGTGCCCCCGGGCGAACTCCCCCCGGCGTACGATCACGGCGGTCGCGGCTCCCGTCACCGCGCGCGCGACCAGGTAGGCGACGAGCACGATCCCGCCCGCCTCGAGCAGCAGGACCTCCGTGGCGGTGAACCGGCCCAGGAGGCGGCCGGGGAAGACCACGAACAGCACGTACAGCGCCCCCCCCAGGACGGCCGTCGCTAGGAGGTCCCGCGCCAGGGCACGGGTCGGGGGCGAGGGGGGCGGGGTCGCCATCGCCTCCCGCGAGGGGCGGCGGGAGAAAGCAGTTTTCACCGGGGATGGGGGCGGTAAACAGTATTCTTATACGCGACAGCAATACTGCTCCCATGCCATCTCCCACGAACCCCGAGGTCCTGGCGAACGATTGGGTGCCGCCGGTCGCGATCGCCCGCGAGCACGAAGTCCAGGAGGTGATCCGACGGCTCGACGCCCCCGTCCCCCGAGCGTCCCCTCCCTGGATCGTCGGGGTCGCCGGTCCGTCCGGTTCCGGCACGTCGACCGTCGCCCGCCGCGCGGCCCGGGACACGGTGGACCGCCTCCGGGCGGACGCCGCAGCGACCAACCCCCGCTGGATCGCGGTCCGTCTCGGGTTCCTGCGCGGGGCCCACGGGGTCGCCACCGCCCTCCTCCAGCGGTTCGACGAGGGGTTCGACGGACGGGGGTTCCCGACCGCCGAGATTCTGGCCGGGGTCCTGCGGCGGCTGCGCCGGGACGGGCGGCCGACCGTGCTGGTCCTCGACGACGTGGGGGTCGGCGGTGCCGACCTCGGTCCGGTGCTCCGGGCGGTCGGCGACCCGGACCGGTTCCTCCCCGAAGGGGAGTGCGGCCTCCCGCCCCTCTGGACGATCGTGGCCGGGACCGCGGAGGGGCTCGCGACCGCGGTCGCGGGCGTGGAACCCCGGTACCCGGTGCGACCGTTCGTCGAGCTCTCCCCGTACCCGGAGGCAGTGCTCCGTGCGATCGTTCGGGACCGCGCGGAGCGCGCCTGCGGGCGACCGCCCCCCTCCACGCTCGTCGCCCGCGTCGTCGCCCGGGCGGTCGAGGACGGCCTCGGGTCGAGGCGCGCCGTCGACCTCCTGCGGCGGGAGCTCCTCGGGGTGCGGGGCCCCGGATCGTCGGGCCCCGACCGGCCCGGTCGGAGCTCGGGCGTTGCGGTCGAGCCGCGGGTCGTCCACGCGATCGGCGCGGCGAGCCGCGGCCTCTCGGCCCGGCTCGGCGACGTACGGAAGGTCGAGGCGGAGATCGCCGAGCAACAGGGGGTCCGGCCCCTGCCGACGACGACCCTCTGGCGTCGGCTCGTGCGGCTGGAGCGGGCCGGCTACGTGCGCCGGGAGATCCGGACCGGCGGGAGCGGGGGGACCCGGTCCGTGCTGCGGGTGCTGACCCCGATCGACGAATGGGTCACGGCGGGGTGTCCTCCGGGAACTCCTCGAGCGTTCGGGGGACGCGCCGGCCCGTCGGGACCTGCGGGCGTTCCGGCGGGGCCCCGGGTTCGTGCGGTCGGCGCTCTTTTCGAGGGTTGAGCTGCGCGACGACCATCTCCGCGAGACGGCGGGAGCGGAGCGCCTGCTCGATCCGGTCGATGGGCGCATTGCGGAGCGCCTCGCGGTCGACGAACCCCGCGGCGAAGAGCCGCCGGGCGCGCACCCGGCCGATACCGTGGAGGCGGACGAGGTCGAGGAGCTCCTCCTTCACGCCGTAGCGCACCCGGAGCGAGAGGTCATCGATCGGCCGGCCGAGCCGCCGCTGGAAGGCGGTCGCGAGCCGTCCCAGGGAGAAGAGCAACCAGTCCGCGTCCTCGACCCGGTTGCGGAGGTCGCCGGCGCCGATCCCGTGGCGCTCGGTGATCTCGACGATCGGCGTCTCGGCGATCCACGCCTCGAGGACGGTCGCCGTCTTCAGCGTGGCGAGGAATCCGTCGAGGTCGAGGTTGATCGGAGGCTCGTCGGGCTTGACGAGGAGCTCGGCCTGCTCGTCGGCGAAGCGCGCGATCAGGTCCGCCTCCTCGCCGCGCCGCAGGAACAGCGGGGAAAGGTCGGGGGCCGCCGCGACCGCCGCGAGGAGCGGGAAGGCGCCGACCCCGAGGGGGGCCCGCTCGAGCACGCCCCGCAGGACGATCGCGCTCAGCGGGTCGAGGTACAGCTGGCTCGTCAGGGTGCCGAACCGGGTCGCCGCGAGCGAGGGGCGGGGGACGAGGAGGTCGTTCTCTTCGAGGAACCGGCGGACCTCGGCGACCTTCGTGTGGAGCTCGGGGAGCGGGAGCGTCCGGCCGTAGAACGTCGCGGCGAAGAACGCCTCCAGCTGCGCGTCGCTCGCGACGGCCCCGCTCGCCACGAGGGCCAGTACGTGCATCCGGAGCGCGGGCTCGGAAGCGAGCCGGCTGACGATCGGCTCGGCCGGGGCCGACACGTAGTCGTCCAGGAGCCGCTCCTCGTCGTCCGGCGTCCGGGCGACGATGACCGCCTCGCCCGTGCGGTCGAACCGCGGGCGACCGGCCCGTCCCAGCATCTGCTGGACCTCGAGCGCCGGGATCGGGGCCTGGATCCCAAGACGGTCGTCGTAACGGGTGGTGTCGCGGACGATCACCCGGCGCGCGGGAAGGTTGATGCCGGCCGCCAGGGTCGGGGTCGCGACCAGCGCCTTGATGATCCGGTCCCGGAACGCCCGCTCGACGACCCGCCGCTCCGGATTGGTCAGCGAGGCGTTGTGGTAGGCCACCCCGTGCGGGATCAGCGCGCCGAGCCGGCGGATCCCCTCGGTCTCCTCGTCGGAGATCGACGAGAGCTCCTGCGCGGCCTCGCGGGCCGCCGCGAGCTCCTCGGCACGGAGCAGGCTGCGGACGGTCGGCACCAGCGACTGCGCCACCTGCTCGCTCGCCCGCCGGCTGTTGACGAAGACGAGCGCCTGCCCCCCCTCGGCCACGACGGTGCGCACGAGCCGGGGGACCGCCTCGCCCGGGGGGGGCACGGGCCGGGTCGACCGGTCGCTAAAGGTGATCCGCCCGTCGTGGTAGACCCCCCGCTTGAGCGGGACCGGACGGAACTCGCTCACGAGGTGCTCGGCGTCCAGCCAGGCCGCGATCTCCACCGAGTTCCCGACGGTCGCGGAGAGGGCGATCACCTGGAGCTCCGGGTACGCGCGCCGCAGGCGGGTCAGGCTCACTTCCAGCGTCGGGCCCCGGTCGGGGTCCCGCATGAGGTGGATTTCGTCGGCGACGACGACGCCGAGCCGGTCGAGCCACGGGCTGCCGCGGCGCAGGAGCCCGTCCGCCTTCTCGCTGGTCGCGACCAGGACGTCCAGCTGCTCGAGGCGTTCGGCCGGAAGGTCGAAGTCCCCGACCGAGAGGCCGACCCGGAGGCCGAGCTCCGCGAACCGTTCCAGCTCCTCGGCCTTCTCGGTCGCCAAAGCCCGCAGCGGCACGAGGTAGAGGCCCGTCCGGCCGGCCCGGGCCGCGCGCAGGAGCGCGAGGTAGGCGACCAGCGACTTCCCGCTCGCCGTGGGGCAGGCGAGCAGCACGCTCTTGCCGGCCAGCACCGGCCCGAGCGCCATCGCCTGGGGCGGGTAGAGGTGGGTGATCCCGTCCCGTTCCAGGATCGCGCGGACCGCGGGATCGATCGGCACCGACCCGAGGGGCACCGGCGCGCTCGGCTCCGGGTGCGACGCGGCCGGACGGCGATCGACCGATCGGCCGTGCGGCATGGAACCTGCGGAGCCGAGGTGGCTACAAAGGGTTTGGTTCCGCGCCGTCCGCCAGCAGGTCCCGGGCGAGCACGTGCTCCTGGATCTCCGTCGTCCCTTCGACGATCGGGAACACCCGGGCGTCCCGCAGCAGCCGCTCGGGAGCGGCGCCGCGCCGGACCCCGTCGGGGCCGGCGACGTCGATCCCCCACGAGGCGATCGCGACCGCCGCGCGCGAGGCGACGAGCTTGGCGACGGAGGCGTCCCGCGAGAACGGCCCCCCCGCATCCCGGCGGGCCGCGGCCCGTTCCACGAGCGCTCGGGCGGCCGCGAGCTCGGCGAACGCCCGCGCGAGCACCGGCCGCTTCCAGTCGGCGTCGTCCTTCCGGACGTTCCCGCGCATCTCCTCGAACGCGGCGCGGGCGACGCCCAGGGCACACGCCGCGATCCCGATCCGTCCCCCGGCGAGCGAACTGAGCGCGACGCGCAGGCCCGAGCCCTCCGGGCCGAGGAGGGCCTCGGGCCCGAGCGCCACCCCGTCGAGGACGAGCTCGGTCGTCTCGTTCCCCCGCAGCCCGAGCTTGTCGAGCCGCTGCGCGACGGAGAGCCCGGGGGTCCCCGTGGGAACCACGAACGCCGAGATCCCCTGGCGGCCGAGGCCGGGATCGGAGGTCGCGAAGACGAGAACGACCCCCGCGCGGGCGGCGTTCGAGATGAACATCTTCCGGCCGTCGAGGACGAACCCCTCGTCGACCTTTCGGTAGCGGCTCCTTAGGCCGGCCGCGTCGGAACCGGCGCCGGGCTCGGTGAGGCCGAACGCCCCGATCTGCGCTCCGGTCGCGAGCGGTCGCAGGAACCGGTCCTTCTGCTCCTCCGTCCCCCAGGCGAGGATCGGGGCGGAGGCGACGGAGAGGTGCACCGCGGCGAGCACGCCGACGGCGGCACTCCCCCAGGAGAGCTCCTCGAGCACCGCCGCGATCGACCGGGAGTTCCCGCCCCTCCCTCCCCACTCCTCGGGGATGCCGAGCGAGAGGAAGCCGCCGCGGGCCAGACCCTCGACCAGCCCGTCGGGAAGGCGGTCGTCGCGGTCGATCCGGACGGCTTCCGGCCGGACGCGTTCCGCCGCGAACGCGTGGGCGGCGACCCGCCAGGGATCCGCCGGGCCGGACGGGACGCCCTCCACAGGGCCCCCGAGGCCCGCGAACTCTTAATGCGTACCCGCCGGTCGTGCGCCATCGGCGGAGAGCGTGCGATGCCGGCGAATCCCACCCCGAAGGACCGGTTCACCTCCCTCGACGCCCTCGCGCTCGTCCGCGAGCTGCGGGGGCTGGGGCCCGCCCGCGTCGAGAAGGCGTTCGACGCCGCGGAAGGAGGCTGGTCGCTCACGCTCCACCCTCCCGGCGCGGGAAAGCGCGAGCTCCTCCTCGTTCCGGGGCGCTACGCGGCCCTGCTGAGCGGTCCCCGGGAGCACGGGGAGGATCTCTCGCCGGTCGCCCGCGAACTCCGGCGCCTCCTCACCGGGGCGGTCGTGCGGACCGTCGCCGACCCCGGGGGCGAGAGGTACCTCGAGCTGGCGCTCTCCCGCGCGGACGAGCCGGAGGGGCTCCGGCTCGCCGTCGAGTTCTTCGGCTCCGGGAACCTCGTGATCGCCCGGGGCGGCACGATCGCCGCGGTCACCCGGCCCCGCAGCTGGGCGCACCGCACGGTCCGGATCGGGTCCGAGTACGCGCGGCCGCCGGTCCGGACCGACCCGTGGACCCTCGGGACCCCGGCCATCGAGGCCGAGCTGGCCCGCTCCCGCAACGACCTCGCGAGCACCCTGGCCGCCCGCCTGGCCCTCGGCGGCCCGGTCGCAGAGGAGGTGATCGTCCGGGGCGGCTGGGCCGGCTCCGAGCCGGCCGCCGCGTCGCCCGAGCTGGCCGGCCGGATCCGCGCGCTCCTCGACGAGCTGCTCCAAGCGCTCGGCGACCGCCCCCGAGGATACCTCTACCGGCGCGGCGGGGTACTGGTCGACGCGACCCCGTACCCCTCCCTGCGGTGGCGGGGCACCGCCGAGGAGGAGGGTCGGCCGACGTTCTCCGAGGCCGCCGCGGAGTACTTCCCGACCGCGGTGGTCGTCCCTCCCTCCCCGGAGGAGGCGAGCGCCCGGAAGGAGCGGGACGACCTCGACCGCCTTGCCGAACGCCAGGGCCGGGCCGTGGCCGACCTGGCGGCCGCGGTGCGCGGCCGTCGCGAGGACGCCGACGCCGTGCTCTCGAACTACGCCGAGGCGGAGGCCGCCCTCGAGCGGGCGCGGTCCTCTCCGTCGCCGCCGACCGAGGTCGAGGTCGAGCTCGGCGGCAGGGCCGTGTCGCTTCCCCTTCGACGGACCGTGCGCGAGTCGTCGCAAGCGCTCTACGAGGACGCGAAGCGGCTCGCCGAGAAGCTCGAAGGCGCCCGCACGGCGCTCACGGAGACCGAGGACCGGCGCGCGCGGCCCCGCGTCGCGCCGCCGCCTGCGCGGGCCGTCGCCGAGGGCGCGCCCCGGAAGCCGTTCTGGTTCGAGCGCTACCGCTGGTTCATCACGTCCGATGGGGCGGTCGCCATCGCCGGGCGGGACGCCGCCTCCAACGACCTGATCGTCCGGCGGAACCTCAAGGACGGGGACGTCTACGTGCACGCCGACCTGCACGGGGCGGCGAGCGTGGTCGTCAAGCGATCGACGCCGGACGCGCCGGTCAGCGAGGGAAGCCTCCGGGAGGCCGCCCAGTGGGCGGTCGCGTTCTCGAAGGCGTGGAAGGCGGGGTACGCGACCGGGACCGCGTTCTGGGCGACCCCGGATCAGGTGTCGAAGTCGGGAGCGTCCGGCGAGTTCGTCGCCCGCGGCGCCTGGGTGATCCACGGGACGAAGCACTTCGTCCGGGACGTTCCGCTCGAGCTGGCCCTCGGGCCGATCCGCCACCAGGGTCAGGAGCGGTGGACCGCGGCTCCGGAGGCGGCGGTGCGGGCGCGCGGCGAGGTGCGGGTCTTCCTGACCCCCGGCGAGGAACGGGAGCGGTCGGCCCGCGAAGAGGAGCTCGTCCGGGACCTCGGCATCGGCCGTCCCCTTCTCCAGACGCTGCTGCCGGCGGGCGGCCTGACGATCCGCCGGCCGTAGAGCCGCTGGACCTCGCCGGCGGGGAACGCGTCGCCCGGGAGCCGCCAGGTCCGGCCCCGCGCACGCAGCGCGACGATCACCATCCGCACGCCCTCGATCGCCAGCTCGCCCCCGACCTCGAACGGGGTCCCCGGCGGCACGACGATCCGCCCGGGGTGCGTGGTGGCGCCGTCGATGACCGAGACCCGCACGACCGCCCCGGCGTCGCGCATCGCCCAGAGGGTGGAGACCTCGTCGGCGCGACCCCGCGACACGGCCCGGCCGTTCCGGGCATCGATCCGCCGGACGATCGCCCGCTCGTCGAGCCCCGGGAGCACCGATCCGACCTCGAGGATCTGGTCGGGCGGGAGCGAGAGCGCTCGGCGGACGGAGCGAGGCCCGTCCGAGACGATCGCGGAGACCTCGGTCCGCTCCTCGGGGGCCGACTCGAACGGGTGCGTCCATCGGCACTCGCGGCAGCGCGCCACGCCCTCGACCGCCCGGGCGCCGACCCGGGTCCCCCGACGGACGCGGAAGATGCGGTGGAGGGTCTCGCGGCCGCACCGCTCGCAGTAGAGCGAAGCGGACCCGAGGTGGCCCGCGGTCTCGGGGGTCGGTTCGGGCGGCGCGGCGCCCGGTCGGCTCTCCTCCATCGGGGCGGGCCAGACGGCCGGGGGGTTTAGGTGTTCGGCCGGTCCCGACGACCCGCTCGCGAGGGAAGGGGACCGGCCGCGGCCGGGATGGGGCTGCCCGAATTTGAATCGGGGTCCCGGGCTCCCAAAGCCCGAAGGATGGACCAATAGAGCGGGCCGAGGTCGTTCCTCTCGCCCGTAGCTACCCCACAGCCCCGCATCCGGGGACCTAGATCGCTTCCACCCGCTTCAACGTTCGGCCGATCCGGCACTCCGCGGGCTCGCTCTCGGCGCTCTCGATCCGGTACCGCTGCTTGGACGGCAGCGATGGGCCCGCGCAGATCGACCAGTTCGGGCAGTCGAGCCGGCGGCACGGGAACCGGCCGACCTCGACCTGGCTGCCCACGATCGCGCTCCGCGCATCGACCAGGAGCGGCCGGGGCACCGGCTTGACCTCCACGACATGGGCCTCGGATTCCTGCAGGGCGCACGGGTGGGTCACGTCGCGGACCCGCACGACGACGTACCGGCGGCCGGGGTCGAGCGTGAGGCAGGCGTGGCGGAACGGACAGGTCCGGCACGCCGGACCGCCCCCCTGGTAGATGAACTCGAACCCGGGCCGGGACTCGGCCACCGCGAGGAGCGTGATGTCCGGCATGCTAGGCGACCACCCCCGTGACGGTGGCGAGGCGCTCGGCCGCGTCCCGCGTGACGCCGTTGTCGCCGAGGATCGTGTACCGCTCGGTACGGATCGAGTGGGCCATCGCGAGGGCCCGGACGACCTCCTCGTTCGTCACGCCCAGCTCCCGGGCGGTCGTCGGGGCGCCGATCGTGAGGAGGGCGTTCTTGATCCGGCGCCAGTCGCCCCCGTGCAGGTACATCATCATGATCGCCCCGACGCCGCACTGTTCCCCGTGGAGGCCCGGGTGCGCCGAGATCCGGTCGAGCGCGTGGCTGAAGAGGTGCTCGCTGCCGGAGCACGGCCGGGACGAGCCCGCGACGCTCATCGCGATCCCGGCGACGAGGATCGGGCGGATCGCGATCCAGACCGATTCCTCGAGGTTCGGCTTGATCGCGTCGGCGTGGTCGATGATCTCCTGGGCGGCGTAGTCGCTGAGGGTCGCCGCCGTCGTCGAGAACTCCTCGCCGCGCAGCCGGACCGCGAGGCGCCAGTCGAGGATCGCCGTCGTGTTCGAGATGACGTCCGCGCAGCCGGACGCAAGGAGCCGGAACGGGGCCTGGACGATCACGGCGGTGTCGGCGATCACGCCCACCGGGACGGCCGCCTCCGTGCTCGTCACGGTCCCGGCCCCGTGCAGGGAGGCCCGGGGGGAGGAGATCCCGTCGTGGGCGGCCGACGTCGGGAGGCTCAGGAACGGGATCCGGAGGCGGGCCGCGACGACCTTCGTGATGTCGATCTTGCTGCCCCCGCCGACCCCGACGAGGAACTTCACCCCCCGACCGCGGAGCTCCGAGGAGACCCGGTCGACCTCGGCACCGGTCGCCTCCCGGGCGATGACCGTCGTGATGCTGAACCCGTCGTGCGTGAGGATCTCCGCGGCACGGTTGCCGGCGAGCTCGGCGGTGCGCGGGCCGGTGATGACCGCCCCGACCGACGGGAAGTCGAACTGCCGGCACGTCTCCGGGAGCTCGCTGATGACCCCGTGGCCGACGAGCACGATCCGCGGGAAGACCATCCCCTTGGCCTTCCCGAACGGCGAGCCATCACCTCCGAGGGGGTCCGCTAGGGCGGCTCGACTTTCCCCCATGGCTCGAGAGGCAGGACGGGGGCCGGGGACTCATTAGGCTATCCGTGGGCGGGTTCGAACGGGGCGATCACCGGCCCGGGGCCTCCCCCCACAGGAGCTTGTGCTCCTGCAGCATCACCCGGACGTCGAGCCGGTCGTCGAGCACCCATTCCGCGAGACGCGTGGCGTTGCTGCCCCAGACCGGCTGGAAGACGACGGCGGCCGGGGAGGGGTGCGCCCGGAGCGTCCGCTTGGCGTAGAGGTAGTCCTTCCGGTCCCCGATCACGAACTTCACGACGTCGGTGGGGCGGAGCTGCGCGAGGTTCGCCCACCGGTTCCTCGCCTGCATGCCGGAGGAGGGGCACTTCACGTCGACGCTGAGGAGGACGTTCGGCAGGTCGAGGTACGGGCCGACGTCGAGCGATCCCCCGGTCTCGACGACGGTCGTGATCCCTCGCTCGGAGAGCCGGCGCACGAGCTCGGGAGACTCCCGCTGGAGGAGGGGCTCGCCGCCCGTGAGGCACACGTGCCGGGTGCGATGCCGGGTCACCTCGCGCAGCAGGGAGCCGATCGACCGCTCGACGCCGGGACCGAACGAGTAGGTCGTGTCGCACCACCGGCAGCGCAGGTTGCACCGCGCGGTCCGTACGAACGTCGTCCGCACGCCGGTGAGCGGGCCCTCTCCCTGGATCGAGTGGAAGACCTCGATGATCCGCATCCGGTGCCGCACCGCCTGCCACGGCAAAAGTCATTCCCCGCCGGGCGGCTCGGCACCAGCTCCGGCATCGCTCAAATACCGTTCCCGCGTCGATGGCCCGTCATGGATCCGACCCGCGCGCGCTTCTGGCAGGACGCCTGGGCCCGCGCGGGGCTCGCCACCGCGCGGCGCGCCCCCGAGCGCGGGAAGTTCTACGCCCTGGTGGCGTACCCCGGGACGAGCGGCTTCCTCCACGTCGGCCACCTGCGCCAGTACGCCTACGCCGACGCCCTCCACCGGTACCACCGGATGATCGGAGAACAGGTGCTCTTCCCGTTCGGGGTCCACGCCTCGGGCCTGCCGGCCGTCTCCTGGGCGCAGAAGGTGAAGGACCGGGACCGCTCGACGATCGCGCAGCTGGAGGACGAGGGGGTCCCGCCGTCCGAATGGGTGCGCCTCGAGGAGCCGGAGGCGGCCGCCCGGTTCCTCGGGGAGACCTACCGCGGGGTGCTTCGGTCGATCGGCGTCCTGTGCGACCCCGCGACGTACGTCACGACGATCGACGACGACTACCGGGCGTTCGTCCGGTGGCAGTTCCGGACGCTCAAGGAACTGGGCGCGCTCGTCCAGGGCACGCACTACGCCTCGGTGTGTCCGGTCTGCGGGCCGGTCGCGGTCGATCCGGCCGAGACCGACCTGTCGAGCGGAGGGGACGCCGAGGTCGTCCGGTTCGTCACGGTCCCGTTCCGGCTCGACGACGGCCGGATCCTCCTGACCGCCACGCTCCGGCCCGAGACGGTCTACGGCGTGACGAACCTGTGGCTGCCGCCGCGCGGCTCGCTCGTCGTCTGGCACCACGGGGAACGCTCGTACCTCGTCGGGCGCGCCGGGGCCGAACGGCTCGTCGAGCAGCACGGGGGCCGGATCGGCCACGAGGTCCCGGTCGCCGAGCTGCTGGGCCGGGAGGTCGCGCCGCCGGTGGGCGGGGGCCGCGTGCCGGTGCTCGAGAGCCCGATCGTCGACCCGGCGGTGGGGACGGGGGTCGTGATGAGCGTCCCGGCGCACGCCCCGGCGGACCTCGCCGCGATTTCCGACGCCCCGCCCGGGATCCGGTCGCGGATCGGCCCGGCCCCCGTACTGCTGGCGATCGACGAGAGCCCCCCGCTGTCGGCGGCCGAAGCGCCCCTGGTCCGGGGCGACGGGACCCCGGCCGAGAAGGCGCTCCGGGCGACCGGGGCCCACGGGCTCGCGGACCGGGAGGCGGTCGACGTGGCGACCGAGCGCCTCTACCGCCTCGAGTTCGTCCGGGGCCGGATGACGGTCCCCGAGCTGGCGGGCGTGCGGGTCCGCGACGCGCGCGAGCGCGTGGCGCAGGAGCTCTCGGCCCAGGGGTCGAGCTTCCTCCTGCAGGAGTTCTCGAAGCCGGTCGTCTGCCGCAACGGCCACGCCGTCATCATCCGGCGCGTCCCGGACCAGTGGTTCCTCCACTACGGGGACCCCGCGTGGAAGGCCGCGACCCGCGCGTCGGCGGCCCGTCTGACCGCGTGGCCCGCCGACTACGGCGCCGAGCTGCCCTCGATCCTCGACTGGTTCGAGGACCGCCCGTGCACCCGCCAGGGTCGGTGGCTCGGTTCTCCGTTCCCGTTCGACCCGGCCTGGGTGATCGAGCCGATCGCCGACTCGACGTTCTACATGGCGTACTTCGTCGTGCGCCGGTTCGTCGCGACCGGTCGCATCGCGCCGACCGCCCTCACCGATGCGCTCTTCGACTTCGTGTTCCGCGGACGGGGCGCGGGGGAGCCGAGCGTCGACCGTGCGACCCTCGAGGAGGTCCGGGCCGAGTTCCTCTACTGGTATCCCCTCGACTTCAACATCGGAGGCAAGGAGCACAAGCGGGTGCACTTCCCGGTGTTCCTGTACACGCACGCGAAGCTGCTGCCTCCGGAGCTCGCGCCGCGGGGGATTTTCGTCACCCACTGGATCACGGGTCCGTCCGGCGACAAGGTGTCGAAGAAGGAGATCTCGACCAAGGGCGGCCGGATCCCGCCCATCCGCGAGGCCCTCGAGCGGTGGGGCCCCGACGCGCTGCGGCTCTTCTACCTGATCGCCTCCTCCCCGGCCCAGGACCTCGAGTGGGACTCCGACCTCGTCGTCGCCGCGGCGGACCGGCTCGCCGAGGTCGAGCGGCTCGTCCTCGCGGGAGGCGGCGACGCGGCCGGCCCGCCCGGCCTCGACGCGTGGCTCGACTCCGAGATGCACCGATTGATCGCGCGCGTGCGGGCCGCCTATGCGGCCCTCGACCTCCGCGGGGCCGCCGAGGCGACGTACGTCGGCGTGCCCGCGCTCCTCAAGCGGTACTATGCCCGCGGCGGGGCCCCCGGCGGGGCGACCTCCCGTCTCGTCGGGGCGTGGGTCCGCCTCCTGTCGCCGATCACTCCCCACCTCGCGGAGGAGCTCGGTCGCGACCGGTTCCCGGCGATGGTCGCCACCGCCCCGTTCCCCTCCCCGGACGAGTTCCCCCGATCGACGGACGCCGAGCTCCGGGAGGAGTACCTGGCCCGGGTCGAGGAGGACCTCCGGGCGGTCGTGCGGCTCTCCTCGGACCGGAACGAGCCGGTCCCGGACGTGGCCGTCTTCTTCGTGGCCGCCCCGTGGAAGGCGACGGTCGAGCGGTGGATCCGGGAGGCGCTGGACCGGCAGGATCCGGCCCCCGTCCGGACCGTGATGGAGCGGGCGAAGGACCACCCCGAGCTGTCGGCGTTCCGGGCCGAGATCCCGAAGTACGTCCAGCGCGTCGCCCCCCTGCTCCGGTCGGAACCCCCCGAGGGGCCCCCCGCCGTCGACGAGCTCGACACGCTCCGCGCGGTCGAGGGGTATCTCGTCCGGCGGTTCGGCTTCCGCGCCGTTTCGGTCCACCGGGAGTCCGAGGCCGCGGAGGTCGACCCCCTGGGCCGAAGGGATCGCGCCCGTCCGGGCCGTCCGGCGTTCTACCTCGTCAAGCCGCCGTCGACGTCCGTCGGGGCCTGACGGGGTCGGTCGCGAGCCGGGAGAACCGCAGGGTCGTCCGCCAGACCCCGCGCCGGCGCAGCTCGTCCCGGATGCGACCCTCGTAACGGAAGCCGCATCGTCGGAGGAGCCCGACCGACGCCGCGTTCCCGAGGAACACCCGCGCCTCGACCCGATGGAGTCCCAGCCGCCGGAAGGCGACGTTCGCGAGCGCCCGGGTCGCTTCCTCCCCGTACCCCCGACGGCGGTACGGCCGCCCGACCCAGTACCCGATCTCGGCCGAGGCGTGACGTTCGTCGAGCTGGTGCAGGCCCACCCCGCCGACCAGCCGTCCGTCCGCCCGTCGGACGATGTACAGGGACAGGCCTGCGCCGGAGCGACGGGTCGCCCGGGACCGGAGGATGTGGCTCCGGGCATCGGCCGGAGCGTACGGATGCGGGATGTTGGAGGTCCATCGGGCGATCGAGGGGTCGCGCAGTAGGTCGACGAGCGCCCGGACGTGGCCGACCCGCGGAGCGACGAGCTCGAGGCGCCGGGTGCGGACCGGGAGGGAGAGGCCTCTCAGCCGGTCGCCGAGCGGGCGTCCCACGCGCATCCTCTCACCGACGGCGGGAGGTCGTGCGCGCGGGACGGGCGTTGCGGAAGTTGAGGTACATCCGGGACGGGGTCGGATGCGTGGAGACCTTCCGGTACTTCGCGGACTTCTTGTCGGAGTAGCTGTGCTCCACCGGCCCGGAGACCTCGAAGTAGATCAGCTGGCCGACCGGCATCCCGGCGTAGATGCGGACGGGCAGCTTCACGCTCATCTCGAGGGTCCAGTAGTTGCAGAACCCCTCGTCCCCCTTTCCGGCGGTAGAGTGGATGTCGATGCCGAGGCGGCCGACGCTCGACTTCCCCTCGAGGAACGGGACGAACCCGTGCGTCTCGGTGTACTCCTCCGTCACGCCGAGATACAGCTGGCCGGGGACCAGCACGTAGCCGTCCTTCGGGATCCGGAACTCCCGGACGGCGTTCGGCCGCCGCGCGTCCAGCGCCCCGTCGCGGTACGTCGCGAGGGACGGCCCCAGGTGGACGTCGTACGAGTTCGTGCCGAGGCAGTCCGGCCGGTACGGCCGGATCACGATGCGGCCGTCGTCCATCGCACGCCGGATCGCCACGTCCGAGAGGATCATCCGAACGGGCGCGCCGAGCCGGCCGCGCTATTTAACGGCCGAGCGGGCCGGGCCGCCCTCCGACAGGACGATCGCGGCGTAGCCGACCACGTCCCGCATCGGGGCCACCTCCCCGGAGTGGCCCCAGCGCAGCAGCTCGGCCCGGAGGGGCCGACCGGAGAGCGCCGCGAGCAGGACGGTCGTGGGGGCGATCCCGCACATCGAGATCTCCTGCTCGACGACGGTCCGGTAGAGGCGCCGCGCGTCGCCCGCCAGGATCGCATCGATCGCGAGCCGGTCGAGACGTTCGGCGGTCTTCGCGGGCACATAGTGGGAAAAGTCGGTCGAGGCGAGGAGGAGGACGTCCCTCCCCTCGATCGCCCGCCGGACGACCTCCGACACCCGTTCGAGCGACTCGTACGACGCGAACGCGACCTCGAGGGGGACGAACCGCGGGTGCGGCAGCACGTACTCGAGGAACGGAAGCTGCACCTCGATCGAGTGCTCGAGGGCGTGGGCCGCCTCGTCGACCGCGAGGGGCGGATGGTCGAGGGCCCGCAGGAGCTCGCGGTCGATCGCCGTCGGCCCGATCGGGGTCTCCCACGGCCGCGCCGACAGCGCCGCGCCGCGGCTTCGGGCGTGGTGGTCGACCCCGAGCACGAGCACGCTCGCGGGAGCCCGCTCGGCGGCGATGCGGGCGTAGGCGTGGGCCGCCACCGCTCCGGAGTACTGGTAGCCGGCGTGCGGGACGATCGCCGCGACGATCTGCCGCTCCCCCTCGCGGTGACGGGACGGCAGCCGCCCGGGTCCGCGCGAGTCCGTGAAGCAGCCCTCGACCGCACGGGCGAGGGCGGCGCCGTCGGCCGGGTAGAACTGGCCGGCGACCGCCGGGGGCCGGGTCGTTTCCGCCATGCTCAGGAAGGGACGGAGAGCTCGCGGAGGAGCTTCTGGGCGTCCGCCTCGTCGATGCGCGTCCGGGGCCGGGGGTGGAACGGGTTCGCTTCCCCGTACCGGGGGATCAAGTGGAAGTGCGCGTGGAATACGACCTGGCCGGCGGTCGCGCCCGCGTTCAGGGAGAGGTGATAGTCCGGCGTGAGCCGCTCCGCGCGGCGGCACATCTCGTCCAGGGTCCGGACGAGGGCGATCTGATCGTCGAACGGGAGGTCGGTGAGCCGCACTCCGTGCCGCTTGGGGATCACCAGCAGGTGGCCGCGGGTGAACGGGTAGAGGTCGAGGAAGGCGAGCGTCGTCGCATCCTCGTAGACGATGTGCGCCGGCGTTCGCCGGGCGACGATGTCGCAGAACACGCAGGGAGCCCCCGACGCCGGTCCTCCCATCGGGCGGCGCGAAGATGCGGGACCATAAACTCTTGTCCCAGGGGTCGCGCACGGTGGACCTCATTAGACCCGCCCCGCTTTGCTCGGCGGATGGGAGTCCGCGCGGCCCTCGTTGTCGCCGTGGCCGTTCTGGTCTGGGCGGGTTCCGCCTCCGAACCGGTGCGGGCGGCCCCGGCGGCCCCGACGTCGACCGATGGGAACGCGACGGCCCTCCTGACCGACCAGGCTCCCGTGCCTTCCGGCCGGCACGCCCTTCCCCTTCCCGGGTCGACCCCGATCTGGATCACGCTGTCGTTGCGGTTCTCCCACGCGGGTCGCCTGACCGACCTGCTCGGGCAGCTGGACGACCCGGCGTCGCCCGAGTTCCGGGCGTTCCTCCCGCCCGCGGAGTTCCGGGAGCAGTTCGCGCCGACGGCCGGCGCTGTGCTGACGGCCGAGAGCGCCCTCCTCGCCGCGGGCGCCCGATCGGTCTCCGTGACACCCGACCGCCTCGGGGTCGCCGCGGTCGTCCCCGCGTCGGGGGTCGCGTCGTTGTTCGGGGTCCGGCTGGTATCGTTCCCCGGCCCGGGGGGTCGCGAGGTCTACACCGCGCTCGGCACGCCCCGGCTGCCGGCGAGCGTCGCGGGAATCGTCGCAGGGGTCGGCGGACTATCGAACGCCGGGAACGCCGCCGTCGAGCTGGCGACCCGGGAGGGGGCCCCCCGGCCGGTCGGCCAGTTCGTCGTTCAGAACTCGACCGGGGCGCAGTGGGACGTCGGTTCCGACTTCGCCCCGGCGTACGGGGCCTCCGAGCTATGGCCCGGGCCGGAAGGTGTCCCGAACGCGACCTACCCCGGCGGGATCGCGGTCGCGACGCTGCTCGCCAGCGGCTACAACAGCACCTCCCTGCTCGACCTTCCCCCCTTCGACCCGTCGGTCGTGGACGCCTACTTCAACGCCACGCTCGGTCCAGGATGGCCCACCCCGTCGATCACGGGCGTCCCGGTCAACGCCGGCGGTGCCGGCCTCCCTCCGCTGCCGGGATCGTTCCACGGCCGCAACGACTCCACCGAGGACGAGTACGAGAACTCGCTCGACCTCGAGATGGCCGGGAGCCTCGCGCCCGGCGCGTCCCTCTACACGTTCTATTTCGCCGGCAGCCAGATGCTTACTCCCCTGCCCGCCGGCGATATCGCCGACGACTTCGCGGACGATCTCGCGGGCGCGCTGGCCTACAACTACTCCCCGGCGCACCTTGCGGTGGTCTCCGCGTCGTTCGGGCTGCCGGATCTGAACGACTCGCTCTGGGATTCGGAGCTCGAGGAAGCGTCGGCGACCGGCGTGACGGTCGTCTGCGCGACCGGCGACCAGGGGAACGCTCCCGACTCCCTGACCGGCCGGGTCGGAGGGCAGTGGCCGACGTGGCCCGCCTCGGCCGCCTTCGAGGATTTCGGCGCCGTCTCGGTCGGCGGGGTCTCCCTCACGCTGGCGGGGACCCCGACGTCCAACGCGACGTACTCGTCGGTCGACGCGGCGTACGACCCGAACGTGACGGGGATCTCCGCGGCCAGCGCTTGGTACGGCCTCACGGACGCCGGCCTGTACGCGGGCAGCGAAGGGGGCGCGAGCCTCGTCTACCCCGAGCCCGGGTGGCAGACCGATTCCGCCGCGCAGTGGCCGATCGTCAACGCCACGATCCTGGAGGGCGCGGGTTCGCTCGGCCGGGCGGAGCCCGACGTCGCGCTCCCGGCGAACAACACGATCGCGTACGTGTTCGCCAACGCGACCGGCGCGGTCTACCTCGAGCTGCTCGGCGGCACGAGCATCGGCGCCCCCGTCCTGGCCGGCCTGCTCTCGGACGTCGTCGCGGTCGAGAGCGCCCGCGCGGGCCGCTTCGCGCCGCTCGGGTACCTCGACCCCGAGCTCTACCGGATCGCGAGCTACTTCGCCTCGCCGGCGATCCGGAACTCCACGGCCGAGGCGGCGGATCCGTTCCTCGACGTCGTGCACGGTTCGAACTACGTCTTCTCGGCCGCCGCGGGCTGGGACGCCGTGACCGGCTGGGGCGGGCTGAACGCCTCCGCCTTCCTCGCGGCCGACCTCAACGGGACGATCCGCGGCTACCAGTACACCGGCCCGACCCCGGGCCTGCCGTCCCGCGGCGCCTCCTCGCCGCTCTCCGCGCAGACCGAGTACCTGCTGATCGGGATCGGCGCCCTCGTGGCGATCGCCCTCGCCGTCGTCGCCGCGCGGCCCGCTCGTCGGCCGTCGCTTCCGCCCGGGGCGTCCGCCGGAGGCGCGATGCCCGGGGGGCTCCCCCTCGGAGGCCGGGCGCCTCCGCCCGGTCCGACGTTCGTTTGCCCGTACTGCGGCGGGGTGCGACCGGCGGAGCCGGTCCGCTGTCCGCACTGCGGAATGCTCTAGGACGTGGCGGCGGAAGGGTCGTCGCGGACCCTGTCCGCGGGAGACCCTGATTCCGGCGACGACTCGGGCGTCGGTTCGCCCTGGGAGGAGGTATCGGATCCCGCCGGCGGCGCCGTGACGCTCAATGCGGATGGCGGCGCCCCGGGCGGCACGCCGAGCTTCTGCTCGAGGAACCGGCGGATCTCCTCGGTCCGGGTCGACGAGATGCCGAAGTACTCCGCGAACCGCCGCGTCGTGGTGAGCTCGAGCGTCGAGCCCTTCGGCTCGGTGTGGACGAGGCCGATCCCCCGGAGGTGCTGGACCTCCTCGTACGCGACGTCGCCGATCATCCGGACGAGGACGCTCTGGAGGAGCGGCTGGTGGTAGGCGATGAGGGTCAGCGCCTTGACGGTGCGCGGCGCGAGCTCCACCGGGGTCACGGAGTGGACGGCGGGGACGTACTGCTCCTGGAGCTGGAGGGCGTACCGGTCGCCGACCCGGCGGACCTCGATCGCCGACTGGCGGTTCGCGTACGTCCGCTCGAGGGTGCGCACGGCCTGCTGGACGGGCCGATAGTCGCCGGCCCCGAGCGCCGACGTGATCTCCTTCACGCTGAGCGGCTTCCCGGAGGCGAACAGAATCGCCTCGACGCGGAGCACGAGGTCGTCGAGCTTGGACGGCACGCTAGGCCTCCGGTACGACGGGAGTGCGCCCGTCGGTGGTACGCGCCACGAGGACGGGCGACGACCCGAGGACCTCCTGGGAGATCTCGATCGCCCGCTCCCGGGCGAGGAAGAGGGCCGCGAGGAAGACCGCCACCAGCCGGTCCCGGCCCGAGAGCGGGTTCCAGAGGTCGAGGAACGGGAACGGCTTGCCGAGGGGGTGCCGGAGCGCCGCCTCCCAGGTGTCCTCGAGGTCGCGCTCGGGGATGTCCCCGTGGACCAGGACCTCGGGAGGCGCGCGCTGCTCCTCCCGCAGCCGGTCCCTCAGCTCCTGGATGCGCAGCGTCCGCCGGGCGTCGACCTCGGCCTCTCCGAAGGCCCGGACGAGCTCGAGGAGCGACACCGGCCGCGTCTCGGGGTGGCGGACCATCTCGAGCAGCGGCGGGGGGTCGGCCGAACCGAGCACCGCCGTCGTGACGTCGACGGCCTCGGGGGTCTCGAGCATCGGAAGGTAACCGTCGTCGGCCCCGACCGCCCCCCCGTCGCCCGCATCGGCCGCGGGCTCGGGATTCTCGCGGTTGCGCAGGACCTCGACCGACTGGAGGTAGAGGATGCTCCACGCCATGTAGAGCAGGCGGCCGGCGATCGTGAAGTTGACCTCGCCGTCCTCCCGGACCCGGTCGAGGTACGCCTGGGTGAACTTCACGAGGTCGATCTCCCACGGGTCGAACTCCTCGTCCATGACGAGCTCGAAGAGGAGCGCGGTCGCCTTCTGGAACGGGTCCGCGATGACGAGGTGGACCCCTTCCTTGAGGTTCTCGACGAGCGAAAGGTACCGTTCGAGGATCCCGGAGGTGTCGGTCCCCTCGCCGAGCAGGGACCGGTGGAAGACGAGGTACCGCAGGACCTTCTCGGCCGCGTCCCGCGACACGGGCGGGGCGCCCGCGAGCTCCTGCGCCTCCGGGCCGCTGATCGTCACCGGGCCTCCAGGGGGGCGGCCGCCTCGGGGGCCCGGGCGTTCTCCCGGCCTTCGACGTCCTGGATGTCGTCGAGGTGGATCCCGACGACGCGCGAGCAGCCGTCCCCGCGCATCGTCACGCCGTAGAGGTGGTGGGCGAACTTGAGGGTGACCTTCCGCAGGGAGATCACGATGAACTGGGCCCGCTCGGCGTTCCGCCGGAGCATCCGCCCGACGTACTCGGCGTTCATGCCGTCGAGCGACATGTCGACCTCGTCGAAGACGTAGAGCGGGCTCGGGTCGTAGCGCTGGAGCGAGAAGATGAACGCGAGGCTCGCGAGCGACTTCTCGCCGCCCGAGAGCTGCTCGAGCCGCGCGACGGTCTTTCCGACCGGCCGGGCCTTGATGAGGAGCCCGCCGGCGAGCGGGTCGTCCGGGTTCTCGAGGCTGATCTCTCCCTCCCCGCCGGCCGAGAGGTCCCCGTAGATCTCACGGAAGTGGGTGTTGACCTGGGTGACGACCTCGGCGACCTTCTCGCGCTTCTTCTTCTCGATCTCGGTGACGAGGGCGACCAGCTCCTGCTTCTCGGTCGTCAGGCGCTGGACCTCGGTCGAGAACTCGTCGAGCCGGCCCTTCTCGGCGTCGTACTCCTCGACCGCCCGCTGGTTCACGTCGCCCATCGCCGCGAGCTGCTGGTCGAGCGTAGCGATCCTGCGCTTGAGCTCGTCCACCGACATCGGCTTCTCGTCGGCCTCCGGCTTGGGGAACTGCTTGAGGGCCTCGTCGAGCTCCCGGAGCCTCGCGTCGGCCTGCGCGAGGCGCGTCTCTTCCTGGGTGAGCATCCCGTTGCGGGTCTCGAGGCTGCCCTGGATCTTCGCGAGCTGGGCGGCGACCGTTACGAAGTCGTGGTCGAGCGTCCGCTTCTTGTCGACGTGGGCCCGCACCGTCTGGTCCTGGCGGGCCTCGACCGACTTCAGCGCGGCCAGCGCCTCGGCCGCCTCGCGGACCAGCTTCTCGGTCTGCGCGACCTCCTTCTTCTTGGCGGCGAGGTCGGCCCGCCCCTTCTCGACCTCCTTGCGCCGGCCGTCGATCTGGGCGGCCAGCGCCGCGATCGACGCGCGCACGGACTGCAGTTCGCCGTTCGCCCGGAGCCGCTCCTCCTGGGTCTTCGCGGCCTGCTCCTGCAGGACCTTGAGACGTCCGGAGATCGCGGTGGGCAGCTGGGCGAGGTAGAGTTCCTGGGCCTGCTGGATCGCCGACTTGAGCTCGGCGAGCTCGCGGCCGAGGCCGTCGATCGACCGCTCGGCGGTCTTCAGTCCGGCCTCGGCCGTCGTTCGGTCCTTCTCGGACCGGGCGATCCGGTCCCGCGCGGCCGAGAGGCGCTCCCGGGCGGCCTTGAGGTCCTTCTCGAGGAGCTCCCGGGTCGACTGGTGGGCCTGGTCCTTGATCGAACGGCTGGCGAGCTCCTCGGCGAGGAGACGGATCCGCTCGCCGACCTTGCCGAGCTCCTGGCGGGCGGCCGTCTCGGCCCCGCTCTTCTCGCGCAGCTCGTCGGCGAGGCGCTTCAGCTCGACGGCGCTGTCGGCGCCACGGCCCTGGTTGGACGGGTCGAGGTACCCGCCCGAGATCGCTCCGGTCGCCTCGATCAGGTCCCCCGCGAGGGTGACGAGGCGGACGCCGCCCATCTGGGCCCGCGCGTGCGCGAGCTCGTCCATGACGATCGTCTCGCCGAAGACGTACCAGAACGCGGGTCGCAGCGGCTCCTCGAACCGAGCGAGGTCGATCGCGAACCCGACCGCGCCGGCCGCCTTCGCGACGACCAGCGACTTGCCGTGCGGTCGGCCGGGGAGCATCTTGTTGAGAGGAAGGAAGGTGGCCCGGCCGCGCTTCTCCTCCCGCAGGAGCCGGATGCACGTCTCGGCGACCTGGTCGCTGTCCACGACGACGGCCTGGAGGCGGCTGCCCCCCGCGACCTGGAGCGCCGTCCTCACCTTCGGGTCGATCTCGGCGAGCTCCTCGACCGTGCCCCGGATCCCGGGGATCTTCCCGAGGTTCCGTTGGGACAGCAGGAAGTCGACCGCGGCCAGGGCGTTCGGGCGCGCGCCCGATTCGGTGCGGGCCTTCAGGCGGGCGTCGAGGGTGAGGTACCGCCGGTTGAGCTCGAGGACCTCCTGGGCGAGGCGCTCTCCCTCGGCCGTCAGGCTCTTTTCCTTGGTCTTGAGGGCGAAGAGTTCCTTCTGGAGGTCGCCGGTGGACGCCCCGCCGCCGCGGCCCGGGGCGCCCTCCTTGGTCCGGAGCTCGAGGTCCTTGACCTCGACCTCCCGCTCGCGGAGGTCCTCCTCGGCCTGGGCCTTCGCCCGCTCGGCGGACTGGAGGGAGGCCGAGGCGGTCTCGCGCGCGCGCACGGCCTCTTCCCAGGCCCGTTGCCGGGTCTCCTGCTGCCGGCCGAGCTCGAGCTGCTGCTTGCGAGCGGTAGCGAGCTTCTCCTGGGACTTGCCGGGCGTCGACGTCGCCGACTGCATCTCCCGGGTCTCCTGGGCGGCCTTCTCCTCGAGCCCGTGGAGCTCCTCGGACAGCGAGGACTCGCGTGCATCGAGCTGGGCGCGCTGCTTCTCGTCCGCCGCGAGCGCCTTCGCCAGCTCGTCGACCTGGCCCGAGATCGCCCCGAGCGATTCCTTGAGGTTCGCGAGGTTCTGCTCGGCGCGGGCGTGGGCGAGCTTCTTCTCGTCCAGCTCCTGCTTGAACTTCACGGCGGCGGCGCCGCCCGCCTCGGCGATCTCCTTCTCGATCTTGTCGATCGACGCCTTCAGCTCGTCCTGGTGACCGGCGAGCTTCGTCCGCTCCGCCTGCAGTCGGTCGATCTCCGTGCGGACCGCGTCGACCTGCTTGCGGCAGGAGTCGACCTCCTGTTCGGCGAGCCGACGGCCGGCGCGGGCCAGCCGTGCCTCCGTGCGGCGCTTGTCATCGAGGAATTGCTTGTACTGGATCGCCTGGAGGCGCTGACCCTCGAGCGACGAGAGACGGCCCTTGATCTCGGCCAGGAGCGTCTGGATCCGGTCCAGGTTCTGGTCGAGGTCGGTGCGCTTGGCCCCCGCCCGCTCGAGCTCCTCGTCGTACTGGCTGATGCCCGCCAGGCGCTCCACCAGGCTCCGGCGGGGGATCGCGCCCATGGTGACGATCTTGTTGATGTCCCCCTGCTGGACGAGGTTGTACCCGTCCCCCGAGAGCCGGGCATGGGAGAGCAGCGCGTCGATCTCGGTCTGGGTCGACCGCCGGCCGTTGACGTAGAAGTACGAGTAGTAGCCCTCGGCGTTGCCGGGAGCGAGCTTCACGTAGCGCGTGATCTCTACTTCGGGCGCCTCCACCGGGAGCAGGCCGTCGGAGTTGTCGAAGACGAGCGACACCTCGCACTCGGTCGCCGCCTTCTTCGACGACCCCCCGTTGAAGAACAGGTGGGTCAGTCGCTCCGCCCGCAGGGCCTTCGAGCTGGTCGGGCCCAGGACGAACAGGATGGCGTCCGAAATGTTCGACTTGCCCATCCCGTTGGGGCCGGCGACCCCCGTGAACCCGGGCTGGAACGGGATCTCCGTGGACCCCGAGAACGACTTGAAGTTGCGGAGTTTGACGCGCTTCAGATACATCGAGCGGTCCCTCCTGGGTCGCAGTCCGTCGCCGACGACAGCCCGTTTGTCGGACGGTTGTCAGCAGGTCTCCCCGAGCCCTGTCAGCCATATTTAACCGTTGGGTCCATGGGAATCTGATCGGGGGGCGATCCGACCCCCAGCCGACCCTCTGTGCTCGATTCCGGATGTCCACCGGGACCCATGGAAACGGTTGGTCTGGGCCCGGCGGGCCCTTGAGGCCCCCGTCCGTTCGGGCGGCCGCCCCGGCAAGCCTTGGGCGTCGCCCCCATTCGGAACCGGAAAGGCTGCACCGCGGGGGAATCCCCCCTCGAACGCACCGCGGGGATGGGCGTGGAGGGGGCCGGGTCACCCACCCTGCCGACCGCGGGAGCTGCCCCCGAAGCCTGAAGACCTGCCCCGTCGTCCGCGGCCCACGGTCGACGCGGTGTCGAGCGTTTCACCCCGACGGTACGGTCGGACCGTCGGACGTCGAGTCCAGAGACCCCCCCAGAAAAGGCCGGGTCCGCGGAGGGCAGCTTACCCCCTACCGGATGCCCCCTCGCTCATCCCGAGAAGCGCCGGGTCGAGGGGCTCGCCGTGAACGGCCCCGACGATCCCGGCCGCCGGAGAGAATCGAACCGGGAGGTACTGGCCGCGCTCGACTCGAGCGGGGTCCGGGGGTTCCATTTCCGGACGATCATCGTCGCCGGCATGGGATTCTTCACGGATGCCTACGACCTGTTCGTCATCTCCCTGGCGATCCCGATCCTCATCGCGGTCTACCTCAACAACCACATCCAGGTCGTCCAGGTGGGCCTGCTCGCCTCCTCCGCCCTCCTCGGGGCCGCGATCGGCCCGATCATCTTCGGGATCCTCGGCGACCGGCTCGGTCGGCGCAAGGTCTACGTGGTCACGCTCTCGGTGATGGTGGTCGGCGCGGTCGGGAGCGCGTTCAGCGGTCCGTTCCTCGGCCTCTCCACGCTCAGCGTCCTGACGATCTGGCGGTTCATCCTCGGCGTCGGGATCGGCGGGGACTACCCGCTCAGCGCGACCATCATGAGCGAGTACTCGAACGTTCGCAGCCGCGGCCGCATGGTCGCGACGGTGTTCGCCATGCAGGGGTTCGGGCTCCTCGCGGGCGCGGCGGTGAGCCTCGCCGTGACCTACTTCGTTCCGTCCCTCGACATCGCCTGGCGTCTCATCCTGGGGGTCGGGGCGGCGCCGGCCCTGTTCACCATCTACTATCGGACCCGCCTCCCCGAGACCCCGCGGTTCAGCCTTTCTCAAGGCGCCTACGCGGAGGCGGCCCGGACCGTCCAGTCACTCACTGGCACGACGGTCGTTGCGAACGGTGCCGGACGCACGCTGAGGATCCCGATCCGCACGATCCTGAGGACCTACGGCGTCCTCATCATCGCGACGTCGGTCGCGTGGTTTCTGCTGGACGTCTCCTTCTACTCGACCAGCATCTTCAATCCCCTCATCCTCAAGCAGATCGGCTTCGCGTCCTCGGCGGGGAGCTCGGTCATCGACCAGGTCCGCCGTCTCGCGCTCGGGAACGTCCTGATCGCGCTGATCGCCGCCGTGCCCGGGTACTGGGCGGCCGTCGCGCTCATCGACCGGGTCGGCCGACGACCGCTTCAGCTCATCGGGTTCGGGGTCATGGGAGCGGCGTTCCTGGTGCTCTCGTTCGCCTACGCTTCGCTCATCGGCGTGCTCGCGGCGTTCCTCACGCTGTACGGGCTCACGTTCTTCTTCGCGAACTTCGGCCCCAACACGACCACGTTCGTCTATCCGAGCGAGGTCTTCCCCACCTCGTTCCGGACCACCGGTCACGGCATCGCCGCGGCCTGCGGAAAGGCCGGGGCCGTCATCGCCGTCGCCCTCTTCCCGACCCTCTACCTGACCTACGGCCTCAGCTGGTTCTTCGGCATCCTCGCCATCGCCGCATTCCTCGGGTTCGTCGTGACGTTCGCCCTCCTTCCCGAGACGTCCCAGCGCTCGCTCGAGGACGTGTCCGGCGAGGACGAGCTCGAGGTGCTCGTCCGTCGCTTCTCGACCTACCTGCGGTCCCTTTCGCTCTACCCGGCGCAGGGGGCGGAGGCACTGCGCAAGCTCCTGCGGGACCCCGGGACCGACCGGGCAATCAAGATCGGCCAGATCCGGGCCCTGGAACACGCGGCCGACGAGGAGGTGCACCGGATCTATGTCGAGCTCAACAACCGACGGCTCTCCGCCGACGTGCGGGCCGATGTGGGACACCTCGCGAGCGCGCTCGACGACATCATGGACGGCATCGAGGCGGTCTCCGCACGGATCGAGACGTACGGGCTGACCTCCCCGAAGCCCGAGTTCGATCGGTTCGCCGACATCATCGTGGAATGCGTCGATCACGTGGGGAACGGCATCCTCGCGCTCGACGATCTGTACCGGGGCCGGACCGAACTCCTCACCCGCTCGATCGTCGAGGTCAACCGTCTGGAGAACGAGGCCGACGACCTGCTGCGCGACTTCCTGGCAGCGCTCTTCCAGCAGAAGGACCCTATCGAGATCCTGAAGTGGAAGGACTTCTGCGAGCGGCTCGAGGTCATCACGGACCGTTGCGAGGACGTGACCGACGTCTTCCAGGATCTCGCGGTCCGCTACACGCCCGCGAGGTGAGGGCCGTCGGTCCCGCCCCCCGTGCGGTCCCGCGGACGACGCGAACCGATCGCGCTTCGTGCGACCGACGCCCCGGGCCTCCGTCCGTCCTTTCGACAGCACCGGCGCCGAACCCTCGGGAGACCGCCCCCCGTCCGGGTAAGGTTTATCATGGGGCGGTCCACACTACAACGGTAGTGGCCCCGCAGCGCAGACGGTTCCGTCCCCGCGCGAGCGGGAGGGAACGGGGTATCTCCGAGAGCATCGTCGCGGTCCTGCTGCCGTCCATTCCGCTGTACATTCTGTAACATGCGAAACCCGTACCGGCGCCAGAACTGGCTGTTGCGACAGGCCAAGGCCCACCGGATCACGTTCGTCGTGGCCGCGGTCTGCGCGGTCGTGGTCTTCGTCGCGGTCGCGGCCGTGACCGGGTTCTTCGGACTGGCGCATACCTCGCCGGGGTCGTCGAGCCCGCCCGGATCCGCGCTCAACCCCTACAACGAGACGATCCTCGCGATCGAGAGCGCCGTGACCTACACCGGGTCGGACCACGACTACTTCCTCTCGCTCGACGGCCAGAACCTCTGTGCAGATGTCTGCCCGATACTCCCGAAGGTCTACCCCGCCTTCTCCCCGCCCGAGATCGGGGTCTACTTCTACGTCAACGTGACGAACACGGCGTCCAACCCGGAGAAGCTGTACATGCCGACGATCGGCACGAGCGGCCCGGACGGCTCGCTGTTCACGATCCAGGTGTTCTGCTGCTACACGACGACGGGCACGCTGTACTCCGAGCCGATCGGCGCGTTCCTCAGCTTCACCGCCGGTCAGGCGATCGGCATCGCGGGGTACGCCTACACGACCGATCCGATCCCGTACTCCCCCTCGGGTGGCTACACGCTCTACGTGAACAGCACTTCGGACTGAGCGCCCCCAGGGCGTTCCAGGCCGTAGCCGGTCGCCGGGCCCCCCGACCACCGAAGGCACCCGGCCTCCGGCAAGACGCGAAGACGCCTCTCTCCTCCCCGACCTCACGGCCGGGGGGGCCGTACCGCCCCAGCGCGTTCCGAGCGGATCCAACACCGGGCGACCGCCCAGGTGATATCTCCGAGGATCTCTGGACGCTCCCGACCGTCCCTGAGGGTCGAAGATGACGCACGCCGATCCCTCCCCCGGTGAGCCCGCCCGAGAGTTCCGATCGTATCTCTCCGACGACTGGACGCAGTGGCTGACGGAGTATCCCGAGGTCGCGACCCAGGTGGGGTACCCCGGCCTCGACGCCCGATGGACGGACGACTCGCCCGCCGGCATCGAACGCCGGCGCCGCCACCTCGATTCCAGCCTCGACCGGATCCGTCGGATCGATCGCAACCGCCTGCCCGCGAGGGAGCGGCTGAGCTACGACCTCTACCGGGAGATGCTCGAGTCGACCGAGGCGGGCCTCGCGTTCGGCGACGATCCGCTGCCGCTCCGGTCGGTGGTCCCCCGCAACCTCTGGATGCCGGTCAACCAGCTCGAGGGGATCCAGATCACCGCGCCCGAGACCCTCGAGCTCCAGCCCCGGGGACGGGTCGCCGACTACGAGGCGATCCTGGCCCGGCTGGAGGCGCTCCCCGCCGTGGTCGACCAGCAGCTCGCCCTGCTCCGGGCCGGCCTCGCCCGGGGGTACACCCCGCCCCGCATCGCGGTGCGGTCCCTCCCCGACCAGGTCGCCGGACTGATCCCCTCGGAGGCGATGCAGAGCGCGCTGCTCCAGCCGTTCGTGGAGCTCTCCCCCGGGATCCCCGCGGCGGACCGGGACGCGCTTCGGGCGCGCGCCACGTCGCTCTACTCCGCGACGGTCGCCCCCGCCTTCGACCGATTCCGGCAGTACCTCGTCCGGGAGTACCTGCCTGCGTGCCGCGAATCGATCGCGGCGTCGTCGCTCCCGAACGGAGCCGTCGCCTACGCCTTCCGTGTGCGCTGGCAGACCACCACGAACCTCTCCCCGCAGGAGATCCACGAGATCGGCCTCTCCGAGGTCGCCCGGATCCGCTCCGAGATGCAGGCGATCGCGACGGCGACCGGGTTCTCCGGGTCGCTCCGGGAGTTCCACGACCACCTGCGGACCGACCCCCGCTTCCGTTTCGCCCGGGCCGAGGAGCTGATCGACGCCTACCGGGTGATCGCGAAGAAGACCGACCCCGCTCTCACCCGGCTCTTCGGCCGGCTGCCCCGGCTTCCGTACGGCGTCCTCCCCGTGCCCGAGTTCCGTTCCCGGTCGTCGCCGGCGGCGTACTACCAGCCAGGGGCCCCTGCGACGGGGCGCCCCGGGTACTTCTACGCGAACACGTACGACCTGAGCGCGCGGCCGCGGTGGGAGATGGAGGCGCTCGCGCTTCACGAGTCGGTCCCCGGCCACCACCTCCAGCTGGCGATCGGTCAGGAGGTCGAGGACACCCCCGAGTTCCGGAAGTTCGCGGGCTACAGCGCGTTCGTCGAGGGGTGGGGGCTGTACGCCGAGAGCCTCGGCGAGGAGCTCGGCCACTACCAGGACCCCTACTCGAAGTACGGCCAGCTGACGTACGACATGTGGCGGTCGATCCGACTCGTCGTCGACACCGGGATGCACGCGCTCGGCTGGTCGCGGGACCGTGCGATCGGCTTCTTCCGCGAGAACACCGGCAAGAGCGACCTCGACATCGGGGTCGAGGTCGATCGGTACATCGTCTGGCCCGGGCAGGCGCTCGCGTACAAGGTCGGCCAGCGGAAGTTCCGGGAGCTCCGGACCCTCGCCGAGCGCCGCCTCGGGGACCGGTTTGACGTCCGGCAGTTCCACGACGTGGTGCTGGAGGAGGGCGCGCTCCCGCTCGACCTGCTCGAGCGCCGGGTGCTCGAGTGGATCGACCGGAAAGCCTCCGCTCCGCCGTAGGCCTCTCGCTCCGGCGGCCGTCGCCGTGGGCCGGAACGGTCGCCCGACCCCCGTTCCTCCCTGCGCCGCTCCCTCCAGCCCTGCACAAACGCTTTTTAGTGGGGATGTGCGTCGTACGGCTGGATGATTCGTCCTCCAGGCGAGGGGTAAGGCCGGTCCGGCCTCCCTGCGCGCGGTAGCTTCCGGGTCCCTTATGGACGTTCTCGACGCGATCCGCTCCTACCGGCCCTGTATTGCGTTCCAGTCCCGGCCGGTCCCTCCGGAGACCCTCAAGAGCGTGCTCTCCGCCGCCCGCCTCGCGCACAGCCACCAGAACCTGCAGCCGTGGCGCTTCGTGGTCGTCCAGGACGACGAGCGCAAGCGCCTCCTCGCCCAGGCGTCGAGCCGGGGAAAGCTCATCGCGGAGGCCCCCGCCGTGATCGTGGCGTTCGCCGTGGAGGAGGACATCCCGATCACGATCGGGGGGTACATCTCCGCCTACCCGCTCGACGTGGCGGTCGCGGTCGACCACATCCAGCTCGCGGCGACGGCGCAGGGCCTCGGGACGAACTGGCTGATCGAGTTCAACGAGGAGAAGGTCCGCGCGGTCCTCCGCGTCCCCGAGGGGATCCACCCGATCGCGATCGTCCCGATCGGTTTCCCGGCCGAGGCGAACGGCTCCTCCCGTCCGTTGGACGAGGACGGGCGCAAGAGCCCCGACGAGATCATCGCGTACGACGCCTACCCCTGGTGAGGGGACCGGTGACCGACGTCACCTTCGTGAGCACGAACCGCGGCAAGTACCTCGAGGTGCGGGATCTCCTCGGGACGTTCGGGGTCCGCACGCGGTGGAGGTCCCGCTCCCTCCCCGAACCCCAGGCGGACGGACTCGAAGAGGTCGTGGCCCGGAAGCTCGACGCGGTGGGCGACGTCCCGGGGTACGTCCTCGTGGAGGACTCGGGCCTGTTCGTCCCCTCGCTCGGCGGGTTCCCGGGGGTCTACTCGGCGCACTTCCTCAAGATCTGGAGGTTCGGCCCGCTCCTCGAGCTCCTGCGGCGCCGCGACCGGGCCGCCTACTTCCGGACGGTCGCCGGGCTCCGGCGGGGGCGCCGGCGCTGGACGTTCGACGGGGAGGTCCACGGCCGGATCGCCCGGCGGGCCGCCGGCCGGCACGGGTTCGGCTACGACCCGGTCTTCGTCCCCGACGGGTGGGACCGGACGTTCGCCCAGATTCCCGCCGCCTCGAAGAACGAGATCTCCCACCGCGCGCGCGCCCTGCGCAAGGTCGGGGAGTTCCTCGCCGACGCCGAGCAGACGCGGCCGCCCGGGCGTCGCCGCGCGGGACCGTAGAGGATCACCCGCTTCCCGCGGGGAGGCTCCCCGCGGGAAGCGCAAGGAAAGGGTTCGGCTCGGGCGGGAGGGTCCGCTCAGTCCTCGCCGAAGTCACCGCCGCCCATTCCGCCCATGCCCCCCATGCCGCCGGGGCCGCCCGGGCCACCGCCGCTCGGGGGAGGGCTGGACTTCGAGGCGATGACGTCGTCGATCCGCAAGATCATGACCGCCGCGTCCGTGGCACTCTCGATCGCCTGGCGTCCGACCCGGATCGGCTCGATCACGTTCAGCGCCTGCATGTTGTCGACCTTCCCCGAGTAGACGTTGACCCCGGCGTTCTTCTGGCCGGCCTTGTGGGCCTTGCGCAGCTCGATCAGGATGTCGATCGGGTCGAGTCCGGCGTTCTCGGCGAGGGTCCGCGGGACCGTCTCGAGGGCGTCCGCGAAGCTCTCGAACGCGATCTGCTCGCGCCCGCCGACCTTCGCCGCCTCGTTCCGCAGATGCATGGCGATCTCGATCGCCGCCGCGCCGCCGCCGATGACGTAGCGTCCGTCCTCCACGGCGACCGCGACCACGTTGAGCGCGTCGTCGAGCGACCGCTCGATCTCGTCGATGACGTGCTCCGTGCCGCCGCGGATGAGGATCGAGACGGCTCGGGCCTTCTTGGCGCCGGTGACGAACGTGAGGGCGTCGTCCCCGATCTTGCGCTCCTCGACGAGGCCGGCGGTGCCGACGTCCTCCGCGGACAGCTCGCTCACCTTGGAGACGATGTTCGCCCCGGTGGCCTTCGCGAGCTTCTCCATGTCGGACTTCTTGACCCGGCGCACCGCGTAGATGCCTTCCTTCGCCAGGAAGTGCTGGGCGAGGTCGTCGATCCCCTTCTGGCAGAGGACGACGTTCGCCCCGGACTTCTTGACCTGGTCGACCATCCGGTGCAGCATGTTCTCCTCCTCTCCGAGGAAGGCGTTGAGCTGAGCGGGGTCGTTGATCTCGATCTTCGCGTCGATCTCGGTCTTCTTGATCTCGAGCGCGGCATCGAGGAGGGCGATCCTCGGGTTCTCGACGCGCGTCGGCATCCCCGAGTGCACCTTCTCCTTGTCGACGATGATCCCTTCGATCAGGGTGGTGTCGGCCATCGAGCCGCCCTGCTTCTTGATCACCTGGACGTTGTCGAGGTCGACGAAGTGGCCGGCCCCCTTCTTGTCGGCGACCGCGACGATCGCCTTCACGGAGATGTCCGCCATGAGCTCGCTGTTGAACGAGACCGACTTCGACGCCATCGCGGTGATCGCGATCCGCTTGAGGGTCTCGGTGTCGGTGATGAGCACCGGCAGGCTGATCTGCTGGAGAACCTCGAGCGCCTTCGTGGAGGCCAGGCGGTACCCCTGCGAGATGAGCGTCGGGTGGATGTTCTGTTCGATCAGGTCCTCGGCGCGCTTCAGCAGCTCGGAGGTAAGGACGACGGCGGTCGTCGTGCCGTCCCCGGCCTCCTGGTCCTGGGTCTTGGCGACCTCGACCAGCATCTTCGCCGCCGGGTGCTCGACGTCCATCTCCTTGAGGATCGTCACGCCGTCGTTCGTCACGACGACATCGCCCATCGAGTCGACCAGCATCTTGTCGAGCCCGCGCGGCCCGAGCGTTGACCGTACCGCGTCCCCGATGGCCTTCGCGGCCTGGATGTTATTGGAGAGCGCTCCGCGTCCCTTTTCTCGCTTGGTCCCTTCCTTCAGCACCAGAATCGGCGTCTGTCCGGTCAACATCGTTTGATCCCCCGAGCGTGTACTCGGCTTTCGGCTTTGGTAGAAAAGCGGTTGTATTTAAGCCTAACCTAGGCGAACGGCGGCCCGGGCTGCCGAGACGCGACGTGAGCGAGGCTCATCCGCCGGCGTTCGGTCGGGGGGGCCGGTGTCGACCTCCCCGCGGCCCGAGCCGGCCCACGACTATCGCCGGCTCCTCCGGAATCCGGCCTACGCCCGGGTGTTCACCGCCGGGCTCGGCTCGGTCGCCGGCTCGTCGATCGCGGGGATCTGCCTCATCTGGATCGTCTACGCCGACACCGGTTCCGCCCTCGACGTCGCCTTCCTCGGGACCGCGTGGCTCGCCGCGGGGATCCTGTTCAGCGTCTTCGGCGGAACGTGGGTCGACCGGTACGACCGCCGCCGGCTGATGATCCTGGCCGACTTCTCGCGGGCGGCCGCCATGGCCGTCGTCGTCCTCGACCTCCATCTCCGGGGGTTCGACCTGGCGCCGATCCTGGCCGCCAACTTCGTCGTCGGCGCATTCACGACCGTCTTCAACCCGGCCGAGAGCGCGATCCTCCCGTCGATCGTCGAGGGCCGTCTGGTCGCGGACGCGAACGGCCTGGTCCGCTCGAGCCGCGCCGCCCTCCAGTTCGTCGGCGCGTCGATCGCCGGGGTGTTGATCGTCACGGTCGGTCCGGTCGTCGGGGTCGGCGTGAATGCCGTGACGTTCCTCGTCTCGGGCCTTCTCCTCGTGGGGCTCCGCGTGCCGTCCCGGGTCCCGCGGTCCGGCGGAGGGGCCCGGGAGCGCCCGGGCTATTTCGAGGACGTCGCGGAGGGGTTCCGCTGGCTGTGGCGGTCGAAGGGGTTCTTCCAGCTGACCCTCTCGGCGACGTTCTTCAATTTCTGCTCGGCGATCGTGGGAACGTTCCTGGTCGTCTTCGCGACGGTCGTCCTGCACGGGTCGGCGCTCGTCTTCGCGCTCCTCCTCGCGGCGGAGGTCGCGGGGTCCGCGATCGGCTCGCTGGCGGTCGGCCGTACGAACGCGGCCCGCTGGGCCGGCCGGGCGTGGGTCGTGCCGTACGGCGCGGTCTCCGCCCTCCTCACCCTCGCGCTGGTGCTCGTGCCCTCCGTCCCGGTCGCCCTCGCGGTCCTGTTCGGTCTCGGCGCGTTCGGGGGGTTCGCCGGCACGGCGTGGCTCACGGCCGCCCAGCTGCTCGTCCCGACGGAGATGCAGGGCCGGTACTTTGGTATCGACTCGCTCGGGAGCATCGCCATCATGCCCGCGGCGCAGATCGGGGGCGCGCTCCTGATCGTCACCTACGGCGTGCGCGAGACGTACCTCGCCGCCGGACTGCTCTGGCTCGTCGCCGGCCTTGCGTTCCTCGTCCCCCGCGCCCTCTGGGACCTCGGGTGGAGGCCGCCGCCGGCTATCCCCCGTAGCGACGCCGGCGCACCTGGAACGACCGGATCGCCCGGAGGAAGTCGAGCCGCGTGAGCCCCGGCCAGAGGACGTCGGTGAAGTAGAGCTCGCTGTAGGCCGACTGCCAGAGCAGGAAGTTGGAGATCCGTTCCTCGCCGCTCGTCCGGAAGATGAGATCCGGGTCCGGCAGGTCGGCGGTGTACAGGTGCCGGCTGACCGTCTCGGTGTCGATCGACTCGGGGTCGAGCGTCCCGGCCCGGACCTCCCGCGCCAGCGCCCGGATCGCATCGACGATCTCGTCCCGCCCGCCGTACCCCAGGGCGACGTTGTACCGGTACGCCGAGTAGCGCTCCGTCGCCTGCTCGGCGATCCCGATCGCCTCCCGCAGCCGCGCGGGGAGCAGCTCGCGGTTCCCGAAGACGCGGACGCGGATGCCGTGCCGGTGCACCCGCTCGTCCGTGGCGATGTCGCGCAGGCTGCGATCGAACAGGTCCATCAGGCCCTCGAGCTCCTCCTTGGGCCGCGCGAGGTTCTCGGTCGAGAGGGCGTAGACGGTCAGGATCCGGATCCCGAGGTCGAGGCACCAGTCGAGCAGCTCCTCGAGGGTGTCGCGCCCCCTCGCGTGCCCGTCCTTCACGTCGATCCCCTCCTTCGCGGCGAACCGGCGGTTGCCGTCCATGATGATCGCGAGGTGCTGGGGAACCGGCTCGGCCCGGACGAGCTCGCGGAGGCGTTTCTCCGTCAGCTCGCGCAGCGCGTCGCCGACGATGTGCGAAAAGGACGGGCCGGGGCGGCGACGCCCGCCCGTGTCGGGAGTGCTCATCCCCCCGCGGAGGTCCGGGCGGCCCTTAAGCCGTCCCGGCCGGCTCGGAGGAGAGGCGCCCTGGTCGGGAATCTCGGCCCGGGGGTCCGTCCCCCGACGCCTTCGAACCCGAGTCCCAGGCTCGACAGACCTAGATCCTAGACCACTAGACTACCAGGGCAGCCCCGCAGGCCTAACCGCCCGATGCTATGAATCTTGCCGACGGCGCGGGGGTCGCGGCCGCGGAGCGTCGACCCCGCACCCCGTCCCCCCGCGCCCGCGCGCCGGCGGGGGCGCGCGCGTCCGACCGGCGCGCCCGGCCGGTGGACGACGACCTGCCTTGCGAGTCGAGGTCGACGTTTTTGTAGCGCGTCGCCCGGTGCGTCGACCGGGGAGAAGGCGCGGACGATGAGCGCTGCGACGGGATGGTTCGTCTCGATCGTCGCCTTCCTCGGACTGGTGCTCGCGCTCCACCAGCTCGGTGTCAACGCCGGCGCCGTCCTCGGGACGGTCCTCCGCGGCGTCGTACACATCCTCGGCCAGCCCCTCGCCCTCTCGATCTGACGAGGCCCGGGGGCTGGCTCCCCGGTCAGCCCGAACTCGCGCGCCGCAGGGCCGCGGCGATCCCGCGCGCGCGAACGACGCCGGACGGCGTCACGAACGCGGTGACGAACTTCGCCGGCGTGATGTCGAACGCCGGGTTCCGCGCTTCGCTCGTCAGCGGCGCGATCCGGCGGCCTCCCAGCTCGAGGACCTCGGCCGGGGCCCGCTCCTCCACCGGGATCGAGGCGCCGGTGGCCCGCCGGGCCTCGAACGTGCTCCACGGAGCGGCGACGTAGAACGGCACGCCGTTCTCGCGGGCGACCACCGCCTTCTCGTACGTCCCGATCTTGTTCGCGAAATCGCCGTTCCGGGCGATCCGGTCGGCCCCGACGATCACCGCATCCACCTGCCCCGACGCGAGGTAGTGGCCGGCGGCGTTGTCCGCGATGATCGCGTGCGGGATCCCTTCCCGGGCGAGCTCCCACGCGGTGAGCCGCGATCCCTGGAGGAGGGGGCGGGTCTCGTCGACCCACACGAAGAGGTTCGCCCCCCGGTCCCGGGCGACGCGGATCGGGGCGAGCGCCGTTCCCCACTCGACGGTGGCGAGGGCCCCCGCGTTGCAGTGGGTGAGGACCCGGTGGCACTTCGCGAGGAGCGGGGCCCCGGCGATCCCGATGCGATGGCACTCCTCGACGATCCGCTCGCGGTACGCGTCCGCCGCCTCGAGCGGGTCGCGCCCGGCCGCCCAGGCCCGGCGGACCGCCTCGATCCCCACGAACAGGTCGTGGGCGGTCGGGCGGGTGGCCCGAAGCAGCTCGGCGGCCCGGTACGGGGACCGGCGCCCTTCCCGGGCCGCGAGGACCATGCCGTAGGCCGCGGCGACGCCGATCGCGGGCGCGCCCCGGACCGCGAGCGTGCGGATCGCATCGGCGACCTCCTCGATCCGGTGGAGACGGAGGATGACCGTCCGGCCCGGAAGCTCGCGCTGGTCGATGAGGGAGAGCGTCCCGCCGCGGAACCAGAGCGCGCGGACCGGCATCTCCTCCCCTTACGGCTCGAACGTGTGAAGAAGGTCCAGCCACGCCGGCGGGACCGTCTTCGGCGCCGCGACCGCCGCGTCGAATGGTATTCCGAGGACGACGTCGCCGCGGAGGACCGCGACCTCGCCGAAGCGGCCCGCGAGCGCGAGGTCGACGGCGGCCGCCCCGAGACGCGTGGCGAGGATCCGGTCGAACAGATCGGGGGGCCCCCCCCGCTGGATGTGGCCGATCTGGGCGCTCCGGGCCTCGACCCCCGTGGCCGCCTCGATCCGGCGCGCGAGCTCGGCGCCGACCTCGCGTTCCCGCAGGAGTTCGTGGCCGAACTCGTCCTCGGCCCCGGTCGACCCGCGGCGGGCGCCGAGGTCGATCCCCTCGCTCGCCACGACGATCGCGTACCCCCGCTCCCGAACGGCCGCCCGGACGCGGGCCATCAGCCTTTCCTCGTCGTACGCCTCCTCCGGCACGAGGGTCGCGTCGGCGCCACCGGCGAGGCCCGTGGCGAGCGCGACCCAGCCGGCGTGGCGCCCCATCACCTCGAGGACGATCGCGCGGTGGTGGCTGCCCGCCGTGTCCCGCAACCGCCCGAGGGCATCGACCGCGACGGCGGTCGCGGAGTGGAAGCCGAACGTCCAGTCGGTGCCCGCGACGTCGTTGTCCATCGTCTTCGGCACGCCGACGACCGGCCGGCCGCGCCGGTGGAGCTCGCGCGCCGCGGAAAGGGTATCGTCCCCGCCGATCGCCACCAGGGCGTCGATGCGCTCCTTCGCGAGGTGCTCGAGGACGCGCGCGGCCTCCGGCTCCCGGGCGAACGGGTTCGTCCGGGAGCTCCCGAGGATCGTTCCCCCTCGGTCGAGGAGGTCGTGGACGTCCGCGGGCGTCAGGGGGCGCACCCGGTCGTCCCGGACCCCCTTCCACCCGTCGAGGAAGCCGACCGTCTCGTGGCCGAACTTCGCCGCCCGCAGGACGACGGCGCGGATCGCCGGGTTCAACCCGGGGCAATCGCCGCCGCCCGTCAGTACGCCGAACCTCACGCCGAGACCTCGAGGTACCCCCGGGGGGCCGTCGTCAGGAACTCGAATCCGTTCCGGGTCACGATGATGTCGTCCTCGATCCGAACCCCGCCCCGACCGGGCAGGTAGATCCCCGGCTCGACCGTGAACGCCATCCCCTCCTCGAGGGGGTCGTCGACCTGGGCCCCGTACGCCCAGCCGTCGTGCACCGCGAGGCCGATCGAGTGGCCGACCCCGTGGGTCAGCCGGCCCTTCCACGGGGACGCGTCGATCACGCGCTCCGCGGCGAGGTGGACCTCCTTCGCGGGCACGCCGGGCCGGATCGCCGCCAGCGCGGCGGCCTGGGCCTTCTCGACCGTCTCGTGGACCCGCATCATCTCGTCGTCCCGCTGGCCGAAGTGGAACGAGCGCGTGATGTCGCTCACGTAGCGCCGGTGCATCGCCCCGAAGTCGCAGACGATCGACTGCCCCGGGGCGAGGCGCGCCTCGCCCGGCTGGAAGTGCGGCTCGGCGCCGTGGGCGCCGAAGGCGACGATCGTGGCGAACGACCGGCCGTTCGCTCCGTGGCGGTTCATCCGGTACTCGATCTCGGCCGCGAGCTCGAGCTCGGTCATGCCGGCCCGCATCGCGGACGGGATCTCCCGGCCGACCGCGGACCCGATCTCGGCGGCCTTGCGGAGGCGGGCGATCTCGGAGGCGTCCTTCGTCACCCGGGCCTTGCGGATCGCGGACGAGGCGTCAACCCACTTCGTTCCGGGGAGGAGCTTGTCGAGCCGGGCGTACCAGTCGTGGGTCAGCTCCCGGTAGTGGAGCGCGATCGTGGGGGCGTTCCCGAGGAGCTTGCGGAGCGCGGCGTCCGTTCCCTCCCGGGTCACGGTGTGGATGGTGACGTGGGGGTCGGACTTCGCGGCCTCCTCCGCGCTCTGGGCCTCGAGGGGCGAGGCCAGCACGTCGAGCGTTCCGTCCGGGTGGGCGATCGCTACCGACCCCTCGAACAGGCCGCTCGGCACGTCGAACGCGTAGAAGAAGCTCTGGTCGAGGTGCGGGTCGACCGAGTTCGCGAGGAGCAGCGCGTCGACCGGAGCGTCCAACCCGGCCAGGATCTTTTCGATGCGGGCCTTCATGGCGGGCCGAGAGGCTACGGGGTTTCAACCTTTGCGGGGGCGCTCCGCTGGTCCTTCCACGACAGGATCGGTTCGCGGGCGGCCCGGACCTCGTCGACCCGCCGGACGGCGAGCGACCGGGGGGCCGCGTGGAGGTTCTCCGCGGTGTCGTTGATCGCCCGCTCGAACGCCTCGGCGTAGTGATCGAGCTCCCGCTTGCTCTCCGTCTCGGGCATCTCGACCATGAGCGCCTCCTCGACGAGGGCCGGGAAGTAGATCGTCGGTGCGTGGACCCCCTCGTCGAGCAGACGCTTCGCGAGGTCGAGCGTCCGCACGCCCCGCTCCTTGAGCGGCGTGCCCGACAGGAGGAACTCGTGCTTCACGAGGGCCCGGAACGGACGGGGGAGGGACCGTCCGAGACGGGCGGCCAGGTAGTTCGAGTTGAGGACGGCCCGCCGGGCGACGTGCTTGAGCCCTTCCTCGCCGTGGGAGAGCGCGTACACGTACGCGCGCACGTCGAGCCCGAAGTTCCCGTAGGCCGTCTTGATCTTCCCGATCGACATCGGCCGGTCGTAGTCGAGCCGGAACCGCCGACCGGTCTTCACGACGCGGGGCACCGGAAGGTACGGTGCGAGCTTCTCGCCCGCGGCGAGCACCCCCGCGCCGGGTCCCCCTCCGCCGTGCGGCGTGGCGAAGGTCTTGTGGAGGTTCAGGTGCGCGACGTCGAAGCCCATCCGGCCCGGATGGGTATGCCCGAGGATCGCGTTCAGGTTCGCCCCGTCGTAGTAGAGCAGCCCCCCCGCCGCATGGACCGTCTCGGCGATGTCGAGGATGTCGCTCTCGAAGAGTCCGGCGGTGTTCGGGTTCGTCAGCATGAAGCACGCGGTCCGGTCACTGACGGCGGACTGGAGCTCGGCGAGGTTGACGCACCCGTCCTTCGACGGGATCTCCCGGGTCGTGAACCCGGCCATGCTCGCCGACGCCGGGTTCGTCCCGTGCGCGGTGTCGGGAAGGAGCACCTCTGTCCGGCGGTCGAGCTCCCCCCGGTCGCGGAAGTACGCCCGCACCATCAGGAGCGCCGCGTACTCGCCGTGGGCGCCGGCGGCCGGCTGGAGCGACACCTCGGGCAGCCCGGTCACCTTCGAAAGGATCCGTTCGAGGCGCCACGTGAGCTCGAGGGCTCCCTGGACGGTCGCCTCGGGCTGGTAGGGGTGGAGGCTCGCGGCCCCCGCCCGCCGGGCGAGCAGCTCGGAGACCTTCGGGTTGTACTTCATCGTGCACGACCCGAGAGGGTACGCCGACGTGTCGATGCCGAAGTTCATCTGCGAGAGACGGGTGTAGTGGCGGACGACCTCGATCTCGGAGAGCTCGGGCCAGCGGAGCGTCTCCTTCCGTCGGAACCGCTCGGGCACGCCCGGGATCGCGGGGGCCGGCCCGGGGTCGGGCGCGGGTGCCAGGTCCCAGAGGTCCGGTTCGTCCCACCGGGCCTGACGGAACGTCATGCACGGCCTCCCGCCGCCGCCCAGGCCTTCGCGGCCGCGGCGTACTTCTGGATCTCCTTCTCCCCGACCGCGTCGGTCGCAGCGACGAGGATCCGTTCGGCCTCCTTCGGCGCCCCGGGGCGCGGGTCGGCGAGCGCGTGGCCGCCGAGGATGCGGCGTCGGCGCAGTCGGTCGAGGAAACCGGCGGTCGTCCCGTGCGTCAGCTCGATCGTGAACTCCCCGAGGTACGGGGCGTCGAACCGAGGCGCCTGCAGCCCGTCGATCCCGCCGAGGGCGCTCGCCAGGGTCCGCGCCTTCTCAGCGAGCGAACTCTGCAGGGCGGCGAGCCCCCGCGGTCCGACGGTGCTCGCGTAGACGACGAACGCGAGCGCCATCAACGACTCGTTCGTGCAGATGTTGGACATCGCGCGCGAGCGGCGGATGTGTTGCTCCCGCGTCTGGAGCGTCAGCGTGCACGCCGGGCGCCCTTCGAGGTCGACGGTCGACCCGACGATCCGGCCCGGGGCCTGCCGCGAGTGCTCCCGCCGGCACGCGAACAGCCCCAGCAACGGTCCGCCGAACGACGGCGATGCGCCGAACCCCTGGCCCTCGCCGATGACGACGTCGGCGCCGTACGCGCCGGGCGGCTCGAGGACCGATAGGGAGAGGGGGTCGGCGGAGACGACCAGCGGCACGTCGCCGAGCATCGACTTGAGGTCGAGGACCCCCTCGTCGAGGTGGCCGAAGCCGTTCGGCACGTCGGCGAGGACGCCGAAGACGTCCTTTGCCGCGATCGCCTTCCGGACGAACTCGAGGTCGAGGTTGCCGGTGCGGGGGTCGTACGGGACCTCCTCGACGCGCAGGCCGGGCCCGCTCGCGTAGTTGGAGAGCACGCTGCGCTCCTCCCACGGCAGGCTCGCGGGCACGAGGAACCGGTGGCCTTCGTGGATCCGCCGGCAGAACAGGAGCGCCTCGCCGCCCGCGGTCGCCCCGTCGTACAGCGACGCGTTGGCGAGGTCGAGGCCGGTCAGCTCGACCCAGAGGCTCTGGAACTCGAAGAGCGTCCGGAGCATCCCCTGGCTCGCCTCCGGCTGGTAGGGCGTGTACGCCGTGTAGAACTCGCTCCGGGAGACGATGGCGTCGACCGCGGCGGGAATGTAGCGATGCGAGATCCGGCCCCCGAGGAACGTCGCGAACTTGGTCAGGGGCCGGTTCCGGTCGAGCAGCCGGTCGACCTCGCGCACGACGTCCGGCTCCTCCCGGCCGCCCCCGATCCCGAGCCGGCCAATCCGGGCCTTCTTCGGGATGTCGCGGAACAGCTCGTCGAGGGAGGCGATGCCGAGGGACTCGAGCATCGCGGCCTCTTCGCCCGGCTCGTTAGAGATCCATCGAGGCATACCCGCACGCCCTCTCGAGCGAGCGGGGCGGCGCATAAATCGGTTGGCTCCCGAATGAGGACCTTCCGCACGGTCGTCCGGTCGTCGAACGTTTTCCGGTCCGCATCCGAAACCGCCCGGTCGCAGCGCGGCGGCGTCACCGACCTCCCCGTGCCGGCTCCGGGGCCGCAAGCCTATTCGGGCCGAACGGCTCCGAGACCGTGGGTCCCCGATGCCGCGCTCCTCGTTCCACCGGGCGCCGCGGGTCCCCCGGTCGAGCGGCCCGCCACCCCCTTCGGTCGGGATCCTCGACATCGCGTTCCACCGCGCATCGCTCGTGACGCCCCATGGCCACGTGAAGGCCGAGAGGGACCGGCGACGCGCGGTGCTGAAGATCGTCCGGAGCTCCGCGACCGTGATCCGGCACCTCCGCCTCGAGTCGAGCGGCGTACGGCGGGCCGCGGCCGGGGAGTTCGAGAAGGCGCTCGTCGAGCGGGCGTTCGGCGTCGGGACCCTCGACCGCGCCCTCCTCCGGCTGCGTCGGGCGGAGGAACGGATCCGAGGGATCGCGCGGGAGGCGGAGCGATCGGCCCAGAGCGGCGACGAGCGGACCGACCTCGCGGCCCTCGTCCGGGCGTTCTACGGGCGGCTCTCCAGCTTCGTCCGGGAGGTCGACCCGGACCTCCTCGCGCTGCGCCGGATCGCGCGGTTCCTCGACGACCGGCCGCGCCTCCTCGCGGGCGCTCCGACCCTCGTCGTCGCCGGGTTCCCGAACGTCGGCAAATCGTCGCTCGTCGCCCGCCTCTCCTCGGCGCGGCCCAAGGTCGCGGACTACCCGTTCACGACCCTCGCGATCGGGGTCGGCCACGCCGACCTCGGGTTCGACCGGCTGCAGGTCGTCGACACCCCCGGGGTACTGGGCCGGTCCTCCCGGGCGAACCCGGCGGAGAAGGAGGCGAAGACGGCGGTCGAGCGCGCCGCCACAGCCGTGCTGTTCGTCCTCGACCCGACCGGGACCGCCGGCTACACGGTGGAGGAGCAGGAGCGGCTCCTCGAGCGCTGGCGCGAGGAGTTCCCCCAGCTGCCGATCGTCGCGGTCGAGACGAAGTCCGATCTCCTGAAGCGCCCGGTCGACCGCCCCCACGTCTCTGCCCGGACCGGCGAGGGGCTGGAGGAGCTCTGGAAGACACTGCGCGCCCTCCTTCCGCCGAGGGACACGATGCCCGCCCTCGAGGCCGAACCCGAGGGGGACGGCGAGGGGACGGGGGAGGACGAGCCCGACGACGACGTGGACGGGGCCCCCCGCCGGGGCTCCGGCCGCCCCGCGGACCGGTCCCGGGGACGCCGCCGCGCGTGAACGCGGGGGTATTCGAACCGCCGGGGGGTTCGAGCATCGCCAAGAAGCGGGCAAGAACGGGGTCTCAATGCGCATTGAATACTTCGCAAAGGGCCGCCCTTTCAATGTCCGATTCTTGTCATCGCCGAATGGGGCCCGATCATTGTGACTTCAGCCATCACCAACCTGATTGGCCTGACAATCAAGTTGTGGGGTGACACACGAAGGGGGGGTTAGAGAAACCCCTCCATAGAAAAGGGTCCGAAGCGCAGTCGATGGAACGGGGAGTCCTAGAATGCGCGCGTTCTCTAAGATACAATGACCAATCGCCGAGAGCTCGGATAAGCTGTCAATCGCGAACCGGGGCAGACTCCCCGCTAGTAAGGGCATGGCCGGGAGCTCCCTAGGCGCACATTGATAGCGCCCCCCGAGACGTAGGATCCTCCCGTATTCCGCGTGACGCGAGGACCCTCATCTTGGCCGGCTACAACAGGTACACATGGCCTCCCGCGCTCAGACCGAATGCCGACTCGCCGTAAGCCCCGACCACGACCGTCGTGCCGCTGATCGCCACCGAGTCGCCGAACGCTCCGCCGGCCTGCGCGTTGGGACTGGTGAGCGTCGAGATCAGTGCGCCCGTCTTCGCGTTGAATATGTAGACGTGGCCCGCACCGCTCTGTCCCGAGACCGTCTCACCGTAAGCCCCGACCACGACCGTCGTGCCGCTGATCGCCACCGAGTAGCCGAACTCTCCGTATTCCTGCGCGTTGGGACTGGTGAGCGTCGAGATCAGTGCGCCCGTCTTCGCGTTGAATATGTAGACGTGGCCCGCATCGCCTAGACCCGAGACCGTCTCACGGGAAGCCCCGACGACGACCGTCGTGCCGCTGATGACTACCGAGGTACCGAACTCTCCCTCCGGCTGCGCGTTGGGACTGCTGAGTTCGTCCACCGATACTCGCGTGGCGGCAGCGTTGAGCAGCAGCCTCGCCAAGGGGCTCGATGCTGCGCTTGCCGACGGCAGGACAAGCCCCAGCTTTCGCTCTACCACCAGAGCACTTTTCTCGGCACCTCGCGAGACGGCATGACCGGCTCCCAGACCAGAGACCCCTGCCGATGCCCAAGCCATCACCGCGATCAGGACCACGACCCAAACCACGACCACCCCGATTCTACCTTGCATGGACTCTCCCCGTGCGCGAGAGGGAAGCACTCCCTCACGGATTGACTCCTAAGCCGCGCCGAGCGGGTACGTGTCGCGGAGCAAGCTCAATATGCCCGGATGCCGTCCATATGAGCTCGTCTCTTGCGAATCTTCCTCTCAGCATCGCACAACCTTGCAGCCTTGCGAGGTAGGGGGTTACGGATCCTTCGCTTGGCCACCCAGGTCCGGTGGACGGTTCGACCTGAGGATTCGACGGGGCTTCCGCGCTGCTTACCTGCCGGCGGGCTATCCGGTGGGAGAACCACGTGACGCGGCACCCCGAATTCCCCAGTTACGGAGCGGAAGCCGAGTTCTACGATCTTTGCTGGTCCTCGCTGGTAGACGACATATCGTTCTACAAGAGGAGGATCGGAGCACCGGGTCGCCTCCTCGACCTGATGTGCGGGACCGGAAGGGTTGCACTGGCTCTGGCGCGAGCCGGCTGGATGGTCGACGGGGTCGACCAGTCGGTGGAGATGTTGAGGGTCGCACGCTCGAAGTTGGGATCGGTTCCCCTTCGGGTCCGGAGGCGAGTGCGGTTCCACCAAGGAGGCCTGGCCGGATTCCGACTACCCTTCGTATTCGATGCCGCGGTGATCCCGATCGATTCGTTTCCGTTGATTCTGAGTCGGCGCGAGCGGGTCCAAGCTCTCAGGAATGTACACCGTCACCTGCGCCGTTCAGGGAAGCTCCTGGTGCACGTCGACACCCCCCGTTCCTATGAGTCGGCGCGGGTGGGGGCCCCGATGGTCGCCGTCTTTCGCCTCGACCAGGGAAGGCGATGGTATGTTCGATCCCTCGTCGAGCGCTTCCTCCGGCCAGACCTCGTGAGAGGGATCACCCACCACTTGGTCGTCGATCGGTCGGGACGGATTCTGAGGCAGGTCACCACGGAGACGCGAACCCGCGTCCTCCTGATCACCGAAGTTGTTCGTGAGCTCAATGAAGCAGGATTCTCCCGGAGCCGCTCCTTCGGGGACTATTCCGGAGGGCGACTGACGAGGAACTCGAGCTTTGCGGTGATCGAGGCATTCGCCTGACCCATCCCGTCCTTCCCTTGCCGGTTCGATAACCCCACCCCTCGACTCCAACCCGAAGATGCGACCACCCGCCATGCATTGGAAAGGGACTGGTTCCCTAGTCCCCGAGCATGCCCTGCCCCGGGGTTACCCATCCTGCACGATCGGCCGGACTAGTGTCGGCGGACCACGGCCCCGAATGGCAGTTGACATAGGAAAGCACGGAGCCCATCCACATCGCCAGGGATCCTCCAGCAGAATTGAGCCACCCCTCCTCTCGAGCTAGGCACGGGTCCGGGAAGGACTACGATTCCGGCGTCATAGACCGACAAATCAAGCTCACCAACGTCCCTGTCCACTCCGATTCCGTGCGGCGTGTGCGCGTTGACGCCGCTAATGGCCCCGTTATCGAAGGCCCACCGGATAGGATAGGCGGGGGTTTGCCATGGCCCCGACATGAACCGAAACCGATTTTCGACGGGGAGGGCGGCCTTCCACTTCGAGTAGAGCCTGGGGCTCGGAAGCAGTGAGTGCTCCCCGGTGTTGATCACAAACATGTGCCGATCTGTAAACGCGAGCCGTACCGGCCCCCACCCCCAAAGGACCGTGAACGCTTGAGGAATCTCCCCAACAACCTGTTCGGGTCGGGGTTCTCCTGGCGGGGGTGCGAACAGCGGCCGCCCGCACCCAACGCAAAACCCGGCTCCGTCGGGCGATTGGGCTTGGCACGCCGGGCAGACCAGTGGCACAGCAACCCGCAGCAAAACGGCCGTAAAGAGGCTGCTGATGTGTGCTAAGACACTCGGGGGGCTTCCCCCGCGCGGGCCCCCAAAAGGTTCGGCCGTGCCACCGCCCCGATTACGCGAGAGTTTCTGCCCCTCGACTGTAATCGTAGCCAATCTACCCTTTTCCGAACAGCCCCACGTCTTGAGCTCGACTATGGTGGAACTCTCGATTCCCACAGCTAGGTTCAACGGCAAACGAGTGCTGAGTGAAGCGCGCTCTCTCGCTCGTGGACCGCCCGACTCTCTCCGACGTGAACCAGGGCCGTGGGCTCAGAATCACGTGGCAGGTTAGCAGAACGCGGCGAGGTTGAACGGCTCCGAAGCGGAAGCTCCGGTCATGTCAAAGGTGTACGCCCAGAACGAGTACTCTGCGATGAACCCCTCCGCCGTAGCGACCATCCCCGGGGCGGGGGTCGTCAAGTCACTCGACCCGACCGTGCCAATCGCCGCGCAGTTGGCCATGTAATTCGTGAAGTTGACAAGGTACAATCCTGTCCCTGCCAGGGACGTGCCATTCGAACTCCCAATGTATTCGGCCCCCGATGCGCGAACAACCGCCCAAGTGGGAGAACTGCATATCGCGACGAGGTGGAACGAAAAGGAGATCGATTCCCCGGTATCGGCCCACGTGGCCACTTTGATGCCATCCGACGTGCCGGTGAAATCCGCCACGGTGACGACCCCGACGGGAGCCGATCCGGACCCGGTCGATCCGAGACTTGCGAGGAACGAACAGTTCTCCACCACCTGGTCGAACTTGACGTCAAAGACGCCCGGCCCCGTCATCGTCGCGGAAAGCACACCACTTCCGCGGACCAGAGTCCCAGTAGAGCTCACGACCGCCCACAACCCGGCACCGCAGACCGCGGCAACCGAGAACCGGCTCTTCGCCAACATCTGGGTAGTCAGGTTGGTAATGGAGACTTGGACCGCGTGCGGATTGCCGGAGACCGCCGCGACACTGACCATATCGGAGCCCGGGATGGCCATCGCTCCCACTCCGACCGTGGCCAAGTACGCGCAGTTCGAAACGTCCTCGGCGAACGTGACCTGATAGACTCCGGTCAGAATCATGGTGGCGGACGTCGCCGCATTCCCGTGGAGGAGATTGCCGGACTGATCGACGACGGCCCAGTACGTGTTCGAGGCTGGCCCCGGCACCCCCTGCGCCCCCGTGGGGCCCGGAATGACAAGATTCATGGCGACCCCGATCAGAGCAATCACGATAGCGATCGCTCCGAGCGCGGTTCCCCAGCCTATCCTCGAGGGCGATGTCGCGGCAGTCGACCCTTTGGCCGTGCCCTGCGGCTGCATCGAGCGGCAGAGCCGGAGACTACGGATGACACTTGGGGTCGCCCACCGGATAGCCTCCGGAGGAGAATCGACCTTCGCGGTAAACGCCGCCGGCGGAGGGGCTTCCCGCGTCCGCCACCCGCGATACTCCGGCGTCACCCGGCGTTCTCCTTCGTGCGGTCTTCGCGTCCCTCCTCGACAGGCCACGCCCGAATCCGGATGGCAACCCCGATTCGCTTGGAGACGGTTCAGGGACTATACTGAGTCCTCACCGATTGGTTACTCAACGCGCGCCTTTCGAGCGGGTTAGATCCGATGTCCTTCGGGGCGACTCGTTCGGAGTAATTCTGACCCTGGTCCAACACCGCCCGTAGGACCTCGCCCACCTCCTGTGAGGCGGAAGAGGGGTGGTACCATGCCCCTCTCCTCGCCAAGTCCTCCCGATCCGACCTCCCAATCGAC
>Ga0181527_1000193_pt1 | contig 70942 bp, 54 predicted proteins | sample PEATcosm2014_Bin_30_FD_119762 | JGI IMG/M metagenome (GOLD analysis project Ga0181527, IMG submission 119762) | Peatland microbial communities from MTU Mesocosm Facility, Houghton, MI, USA - PEATcosm2014_Bin06_60_metaG | ecosystem: Environmental > Terrestrial > Soil > Wetlands > Peat | place...
CACGCTGATGTTGGAGACTCTGCGCGGAGTGGCCGGCGGCACGATTATTCCACGGCCGCAAATCGAGCGCGAGGCAACGCTGGCGCCGATCCTCACCAAAGAAGATGGCCGCATCGATTTCCGTCGGACGGCCGAGCAGATTTTCAACCGCCAGCGTGGCTTCCAGCCATGGCCGGGCGCATACACCAGCTTTCGCGGTAAGAACCTGACGCTTTCGGGGCGTCCAACGGCGCGTCCATTGGACAGCGCGCTCAGCCCGGGCGCGATTGCCATCGTGGGCGATTCCCTGCTGGCCGGCTGCGCGGAACAGAGCGCGCTTGAAATTCTCGAACTGCAACCGGAAGGCAAGCGCCGCATGAGCACGCGCGAATTCATCAACGGCTACCGCCCACATGCCGGCGAAAAGTTTGGCGAGTCGCCACGGTGACGGGCAGAGCAGTCCCCTTGTTTGGTGTAACCAAATTCCCAAGGGGATGTCATGGCGACCGGAGCGCCGAGCGCCTGTGGGATAAGCAACAACCTATTCGGGCGCGGAGTGGAGCCAGCCTTTGTTTTTTAGCAACAACAAAAGGTGGCTCGACTTCGCTCGCCATGACAGACTGAGATTATGTCGGGATACACCTATCGTGTAGCCGCCTGACAGGGAGTCGAGTGATGCCCATCTCCGCCGCCCGGCTTGCCGCCTTTGAGATTCTTTTGCGCGTGCAAGAGCAGGGCGCGTATGCGTCGGAGCTGCTGCATTCCGAGCGGCTAGCCTCGCTCTCCGCCGCCGATCACGGCCTTTGCACGGAACTGGTGATGGGCGCGCTACGGTGGCAATCGGCGCTGGATGACGACATTCAGGCGGTCTCCTCGCAAAAACTGAGCCGGATTGACGCGGAGGTGCTGGTCGCATTGCGCCTGGGCGCGTATCAACTGCGCTTTCTGGACCGCGTCCCCGCGCACGCGGCAGTGCATGAGAGCGTCGAGCTGGTAAAGCAGGCGCGCAAGAAATCGGCTGTGCCGTTCGCCAATGCGGTGCTGCGCAAGCTGATCGGCAAGTCTGGCGAGCCGAAGCCCACTGCCGGCGGCTTTGTCCTCGGTGAGGAATCCGAATCACCCGAAGAACTGGCCAGCGCTTTGGCTCATCCGGCATGGCTTGTGGCGCGCTGGGCAGTTGAGTTCGGCAGCAAAAGCGCCCGCCGCATTTGCGAGTTCGATCAGCAAGCGCCGCCGGTTGTGCTGCGCATGCCGGCAAGCGGGGCGTTTCCACCCCAACAAGCCAACCGCGGGCTTGTCGGGGACCCCGGCGAAGCCCTTGAGGCTCAACTGCAATCGGGAGGCGTTCGGTTGGCGCCGGGGCGCCTGTTGCGCTCGGCACGGGTAGTGCTCTCCGGCACGGGGTCCCCGACACGCGCCGTAGTTGCGCGGGTTGGGGTGGAAGGCGATGTGGTGCACACGCCCGCCTACCTGGAGCATCGCCTGGCGATTCAGGACGAGGGTTCACAACTGGTGGGCGCGCTGGTTGGCAGGGGCTCGCGCATTCTCGACTGCTGCGCCGCGCCGGGTAACAAAACAGCGGCGCTGGCGGAGGCAAATCCGCGGGCGGCGATCGTCGCCGTGGAATTGCACCCGCGCCGCGCCGAGCTGTTGCGGAGGCGAATTGCGGCGCACGCCATGGTCGAGGTAATTACGGCGGACGCAACCGCGCTTCCTCATGGACGCGAGTTCGACCGCATTCTTGCCGACGTGCCCTGCTCGGGAACCGGTACGCTGGCGCGCAATCCGGAGATCAAGTGGAAGCTGCGCCCGGACGATCTCACCGACCTGCACGCGCGGCAGAAGGCAATCCTTGCGGCGGCGCTCCGGCATCTGGCTGCCGGAGGCGTGATGGTTTACTCCACCTGCTCGCTGGAAGCGGAGGAGAACGTTGCGGTGGTCGAAGAAGTCTTGCGCGACCACCCAACAGCCAGGCTGCTCGACTGCCGCGCGCGCTTGCATGAGCTGAAAGCTGAGGGCGAGTTGACGTGGCCTGACGTGGAGAGCCTCACCAGCGGCCCATACCTGCGCACGCTGCCTGGAACGCATCCCTGCGATGGCTTCTTTGCGGCCATGATCACGACTTAAGCATGGGCACGGCTTTCAGGCTTCAGCGCGATTCCCCGGCAGGTAAATCCGACAAAAACTCAGACTGTCATGGCGAGCGAAGTCGAGCCACCTCTTGTTCCTACTGCTGCCGAATCAAAGGGTGGCTCCACTCCGCGCCGGAATAGCTTCTTGCTGATCCCACGGACGCTCGGCGCTCCGGTCGCCATGACAGACTGTTGAGAACATGGGTACATCAACAAGGAAACCGCTCCAGGCTTCAGGAATGGCGGTGACTTGGAGGCATTCCCAGGCGGCTGGCCGTGTCACCTTCGAAATCGAATTCAATTAACACGGCGGGGTCGCCGCCCATCACCCAGCCATCATGTCCCGGGTCGATCACGACAACCGCGGGAGCGGCGAACTCCTGTTTGCAGCCGTCCGCGTATTCAATGTGAATCTGGCCGCGCGCCAGGAATCCCACGTGCGCGTGCATGCAGAGATCGGTGCCGGTGGTTGGTTTCATATGAGTCGACCAGCGAAATCCGGGCTGGTAGACGACCCGCTTGACCCGGCTGTTGCCGGCCCGGACAACATCAAGCTGAACGCCATTCAGATCACGATGATCGGCGCCTTTGAGCGGAGCGAGCAGTGGATCGATGTTACTCATTCTCATGTCCTCGATATCAACCCTTCGACGGCTGAGCGCAGCATTTTATCAGACACGGACGAGATGGTCTCGAAACCGGATCGGGACTCTCGTACAATCATGCGCATGACACTTCGAGAAACAACTGCACTGGTGACCGGCGGCTCGCGAGGAATTGGCAGGGCTATCGCGCTTCGTCTGGCACGCGAAGGCGCGGCCGTGGCGGTCAATTATCGCGAACGCGGCGGCGATGCGGAATCCGTAGTAGCGCAGATACGGGGCGCGGGCGGGCGCGCGCTGGCGGCGGGCGCCGACGTGGGAGACGCACTCGCGGTTGCCGACATGGTTAAACGCATCGAGCAGGAGTTCGGCCCGATAGCGGTGCTGGTAAACAATGCCGGTATCACCCGGCGCGGCGATCTGTTGGATTTCGATTACTCGCAGATGGAAGGCATGCGGCGCACCAACGTAGATGGCTTGGTCAACGTGACCCGCGCGGTTGTCTCCGGTATGCAGGCACGCCGCTACGGAAGGATCGTGAATCTAACCTCCATCGCGGCTCATGGCACGGCACTGGCCGGAACGACTTTCTATGCCGCCACGAAAGCGGCGGTCTCGGTGCTGACGAAAAGATTCGCCATGGAACTTGGGCCGCATGGCATTACGGTCAATGCGGTGGCTCCCGGATTCGTGCCCACGGATCTGACGTTCCAGAATCGCACTCCCGAGCAAGTTGCAGCCGTCACCGAGCGGCTCTCGGCAAGCACGATGGTGCGCCGCGCGGGCACTCCGGAAGATATTGCGCACGCCGTGGCCTTTTTGGTTTCACCTGAATCCAGCTTCATTACCGGGCAGATTCTCACCGTCGACGGCGGGCGCCTGGACTATATCGGCCATCCCTGATGCGGGACATTCAGAGTAATTCCGCAACCGGCTCAGGCCGGAGGCTGTGGCTCCGGCATCGCGCCCTTCTCCGACCAAGGCGGCAGGAGTTTCACCAGCACCCCCAGGATCAGGAGTGGCAGGATTGACAGGAAAATGGCCATCAACAGTCCTTCGCGCGTCACAAAGCCCATCTTGTAGGTCGTATATCCGAGAAAGCTCTTGGAGAATAGCTGCCCGCCGATGACGACATTCCAGCGCATGGCGAAGATGCCGATCAGGGTCAGTAAGCCCGCAACGGAGTAAATGGATTTGCGCGCCGCCTCCGGCAACTTCAGCACCTGGGTCAGCGCCAGCAATGCAATGGGAAGCACGGTGCCCGCCAGAATCTGGATGAGCACTTGCGACGTGAACAGCCGGGTATGGACCATGAAATCGAGGCTGCGGAACGATTCGTCCGCCTCGTAGATGCGGTGGATGAGGTCCAGCATCTCGAGGCTGAAGTCGATAATGAAGGTATAGAACAGGTATCGCGCGACCGTGTCCACGCAGCGCATGTCAATCGGCACCCGGCGGAGCCAGTTCAGAAACATGTAGAGACACATCACGGCGGCAATGCCTGAAACCATGGCCGAGAAGAGAAATACGACGGGCATCAATGGCGTGGACCACCATGGATTCGCCTTCACCGAACCAAAAATAAAGCCCACGTATCCGTGCAGCAAGAACGCGGATGGAATTCCGATCACCGTGACCAGCCAGCCTACTCTTTCATCGATCTGCAGCGCTCGCTCGCTGATGTTGTCCGAGCCAAGCGTGAGCACGCGGTAAATCAGCCGCTTCCAACCGCGGGAGGATTGAGACATCAAGACGATGTCGCGCCGGTAGTCGAGCCAGATTTCGACCACCAGAACGGCCATCAGATACCACAAATAAACGAAGCCGAACATCGCCATGGCCGACGACCGGTGCGGGGTCAGATACATTTCCAGTGAGCGCTCCGGGTGTCCCAAATGCAGTTGCAGCGGCAGGGGCGCGACCAGCAAAAATGCCAGCGCCGTCAGCAACGCAAGCCGGTATGTCGGCTTCACCGCCTCGACCCGGAACACCCTTTCGAGCGACGCCAGGATGAACGCGCCAGCCACCAGTCCCGTCAGGTACGGATAAAGGACGATCAGTACGCTCCACTGGAGTTCCACTTCATTGGGGTACATAAAGCCATCGACCAGCGGCACTACGAGCCTCCTTATCGCACCGAACCATCCAACCCGTTGTAAAAGACCTTTGAGTTGGTGGCCATGTATGGTTTCAGAACCTGTATGCTGTGAGTCCGCAAGAACTCGTGGATCGGATCCTTGGGATCTTTCAGGTCGGCAAGCTGCCGCGCCCCGGTCGGACACGACTCACAGCACGCGGTCGTCAGTCCTTTGGTGATCCGGTGATAACAGAGCGTGCACTTTTCGGCGGTTTCCTTTTGCGGATGAATGAACCGGCAGCCGTAGGGGCACGCCTGCACGCAATAGCGACAACCGAGGCAGTATTTCTGATCGATCAAAACCACGCCGTCGGGAGTGACAAACGTCGCGCCTACGGGACAGACCTGGGTGCAGGGTGATTCCACACAGTGGTTGCACAGCTTGGGGACGAAGAAATTCTTTCCTCCGCTTTGATTGCCGGGCGGAAATCCATTCTTGCCGCCGTCGGGCGAATCCACCTTGGGGTTTTGGAAAGCCCAGCCCTCCAAATGGTACCGTTCCACCCAGGTGCGGTAATACCCGTCGGGAACATCGTTTTCCGTCTGGCAGGCCCGGACGCAGTTGCCGCAGCCAATGCACTTGGTAACATCCACCAGCATGCCCCACCAGTGTTCCGTCAACTTATAGTTGGGCGACGCTTCCGGCGTTCCCGCCAGAATGTGCTTCCAGGCGATGGCGGCGGCAGGCAAAAGGACGAGTAGTCGGCGGCGGGTAATGTTCATTTGCGTTTCCCCGAATCGAGCGCCGGGCTATGGGGCTGGTGGCACATATCGCAGGCGGCTCCGCCCGAATGCTCCGCCGGGACGACCTGCGGAAACTGCTTCGGTTTGGCGATGTTCGCTTCGTGGCAACGGGCGCAAAGCACGGCGGCTTGCAGTTTCGCCGGCTTGACCGAGACCGGGTCTTCCGCATGCTTGGCCAGCGCCCCATGGCACGCCTCGCAGTTAACTCGCGCATGCCTTCCTTTTTGTTTCAGTTCGAGCACGTCGGAATGGCACGTCTCGCAGGTCTGGTGGCCGGCAAAGGCAACCGGACGCGCGGCGATTTCGGCGATTGCGTTGCCCCGGTAATGGCCGTATTGCCCAAAGCTGCGCGGGACGAGAAAGCCTCGCGCCAATAAGAAGAGGAGTGTGCCCACCAGGAAAACCGCTGCGAGCCGCAACAGATGTCCTGCATCTTTAGGTATTTTCACAGGGATATTCGCAATGCGCTCCGGGCAACAGACTGTGTTCGATTGGACTCCACCAACCAACGCCGCGACGACGCCCAGGCCCAAAACCAGCTTCGTTTCCGCTCAATTGCCATCCATGTTCCCCAGGTGCGCCGGCCAGCAGGCGAACGCACGTATTGCTTCTTTTATCCCTTATCTGGCGAACACCCGGCAGTGATGCACGTCACATCGCGAGTGTGCAACGCAAGAACGACGTCGCCCGCCGGGAAAACGTCCGGTGCAATCCCCCCAACTCGGAGGCTGATTCGGGCTCGCGCCGGCCTGCCGAGGCGACTGGATGGATCGGTTTCCGCATGCGGGAGGTGGATCGGGTTGGCACGCTCCGACGGGCCTTGTTGGCGCAGATGTTACTAAAGTGAGTTCCGGCGGTTATGTTTCTTCTTGTCCGGCGGTTGGCTACTATGAGATTTGTCGGTTCAGGTGAGTTTGCAAATGTCCAAGCATTTCAGATTAAAAGGCGTTCCCCTCTTTCTCGTCTGTGCGCTCGCATACTGCCTTCCAGTTGCTCCGCAGCAAGTTGCGGCGCAGACCGCGGATGACCGCAGCCTGGGCGACATTGCGCGCGATGTACGTGCGAAACAGCGGACCGAGATACAGGTTACTCAGGAGGACGCGAAAGAGATCTTCGCCTCTGTCGACGAAATCCTGGACTTTGCCAGCAAAGAAACGGGCTTCCCGAAGCGCAGCCCGGTCAAACGTCAGTTGATCGGCAGAAAGCAGCTTGACGCAGAGACGGCACGGGAGCTTTCCAAGGAGGCGAAAGTAGAAAAACTCAGCCAGTCGGAGCTGGTGCTGAAGAAGCTCGGGCTGTTGCCCCCCGATTTTATGCTGAAAAGTTTTCTGCTGAAGGCTGCGGGGCAGCAGGTGGCCGGGTACTACGACCCGCGCGACAAGACAATGTACCTGCTGAACTGGGTTCCGCTGGAGGCGCAGCGCCCGGTGATGGCGCACGAACTTACGCATGCCCTGCAGGACCAGAACTACGATCTTGCGAAGAGGCTCCGTCGACCTGAGCTCTCATCGAAGGTAACGCCCGCCGGCGCCGCCTCTATGGCGGTGAGCGGCACGGATGAGGATGAGCACGGCATCGCGCAGCTCGCAGTACTCGAAGGCCAGGCGATGGTGGTTCTCATCGATTACGTGCTGCGCCCCACGGGCGTTACTCTGGCTAGTTCGCCGGCCGCTCAGGACTTTGTCAGCGATAAGGTTGAGGGCTACGATCTGGCGGTTAAGTTTCACGACGCGCCACGCGTTCTGAAGGAAGGCGCTACGTTTCCTTATCACGAAGGACTCGCCTTTGAAGTCGAGCTGCTTCGCCGCGGCGGCAAGTCAAAGGCTTTCGCCGGTCCATTCGTCCGCGTGCCGACCAACACACACCAGATTCTCCATCCGGATGCCTACCTGGCGAAGGCCGCTACGCCCAGCGTCAAAATTCCTGATCTCCGCCCGATTCTCGCCTCCGGATATGAACTGCTTGACTCCGGGATGATGGGAGAACTGGACGTTCGCATTATGGCGCAGGAGTTCGGACGCGAAAACGATCTCTTCTCCGTCGCGGCCAACTGGAATGGCGGCGGCTACGTGGCGGTTAAGCGCATCGGCATCCCGAACGAAAAGCTGACGACTTCTGACGTCTCTTTGCTCTACGTTTCACGCTGGAAGACGCCGAAAGCCGCCAGACGTTTCGCGGAAATCTACAAAACGGCACTGACACGGCGAGTGACAGTCTCCCGCGAGCAGACGATTGACAACACCGATTGTGGTCAGAGCGCACCCTGCAACGGTCCGCCGTGGTCGTCGAAACTCCTCACCAACGAGGGGACAGACTACCTGGAAATCTTGCCAAATAATACGGTAATGATCACGCAAAGTTTTGACGAAGCAGTGGTGTCCCGTTTGCGAGCGTTGATTCTTGATCCCGCGGCCGCGCAACTGAGCGCGTCCAACTTGCACGAACTGAGCCTCTCCCTTTATGAGTCTCCAGCTTTCCTCAATTTCCAAGAGCAGGTGCTTGGTGATTTGAAGAAGGACCTGTTGGAAAGGGTCGGCGAGTGGGCGAAATCCACCCCGACTGCTCAGGCCCGATAAGAAAGTACGAATCACCAACGAAGCGCTCGCTTTTGGGGCGCAAGCACTGAGATTGAATCCAGGGCGGTAGGCTTGCAGTCCCCGCCATGAGCCGGCGGCCGTCCAAATAATCTCCCTGTTGCAAAACTCTGCTGCGAAACCTGGTTGTGAAACAACGCTCTCTTCGGCCGTATCCTGCTAGATTCCCGCCAGTTGCCGCTTTCCACGGCAGTCACCAGCTATTGTGAGGAAGGTCACTGCAAAGCCCACTTACCTCTGATTATTTAGTGCCCGCAACATCGGCAAGCGGGGCAGGTAGCGCGACTGGCTTCCCGAACTGGATGAGAGTTGTCGTCATACAGAGGCGGCCCGTTCGTGGTGTCGAAGACCAGGATGGCATTCTCGCTTGTCAGGACAGGTCACGGGACGAAGAAGCGAGCTTTTGCGGTGCGGAGGGCGGCTTAAGTGCTTACGCCCGGGCATCGCGGGTGAAATCGTGGTGATGAGAACGCCTGTCAAAGGCGGGTCTCCCGGGATTTTCGAGGTGCGGCATGAATGTTCTCCTCGCGCTCGGCTGCTTGCTCGCAGTTCTCTTTTGTGCGGCAGGGATACTGCTGCGCGACGTGGTTCGTTCCAGGAGTTTGCAGCAGCGAGGCCGCTCTTTGGGGCTTTCGTTTGAACCGGTTTCCGAACCCGTGACGGGGCCTCAACTGAAAGCAACATCGTGCCTCCAGGATGGGTGCTCCACTGTCGCCTTCAATGTTTTGGCCGGCCGCGTAGGCGGGTTCCAGGTTCGCGTTTTCGATCTCCGCGACGAAAGCGCCGAAGCCCCGGTTTTGACCACGGTTGCCGCCTTCCGCTCGCAGACCGCCAACTTGCCCTCGTTCGAAATTGGCCTGAAGGGCCTTTTTGGGCGAATTGCCGAAGCGCTTAAAGCGCGCCCTGCGACCGTCGGCAAGGAAAACCTTTCCAACCAGTTTTTCATTCGCGGTGCGGCGGACGAGAAGCAAATTAACGATTTTCTGACCCCGCCGCGGCTGGAACGGCTTCGACTGTCTGTGAACCGGTACCGGCTAACCTGTAATCCGGAGTGGGCTTTTGTTTATCGGCCCGGCATAAAAATCAAGGCAAAGGAACTTTCACACTTTCTCGAGGAGACGACAAAAATCGCGGAAGCACTGCTGACGTGCGCGTCCGATTTGCAGAAGACCGCATCTGGCGCGGCTGGCAACAGGCTTTCCATCTCGCGCGGCGCCGGCGGTTGACGCCTGGGTGCTCACTTTGAGGCGTGAGGTACGTCACTGCATTGCAAATTCGAGAAGGGCATTATGCGATTGGTCTGATGACCATATCAACACACCAATTGCAAAGCCGTAAAGGGGACCCCCGCGGGCCAGATGTTAACGCACCCAAAAACCGAATTCGAAGCCATTCACAGAAACAAGCTGTACGAGGAAGTGGCCGACAAACTCCAGCAATGGATCCTGGACGAAATGAAACCAGGAGACAAACTTCCGCCGGAGCGCCAACTGGCGGAGATATTTGGAGTCGGTCGCAGTTCCATCCGTGACGCGGTTCGCAGGCTGCAGGCCATGGGCTTGGTCGAGCCACGTCAGGGCCACGGAACTGTAATCTGCGAGGTTTCCGATCATTCGATCATCAGCCCGCTTAGCTCTGTACTGATCAGGAAGTGGAAGCTCGTCGCCGAACTGCTTGATGTTCGCAAGATCATTGAGCCAGGAATCGCCGCCCGCGCAGCCGGCAATGCCTCGCCTGAACATATCTCCGCTATGGAGGAGATTTTGCAAAGGCAGGCCAGGAAGCTGGACCGTGGCGAGTCGGCGATCGCAGAGGACTCCGAGTTTCACTATTGCCTTGCTTTAGCCGCCGACAACTCCGTGGTGTTGAGAGTTTTGGATGTCCTGATGGATCTGCTACAGAAGTCCAGAGAGCAATCCTTGCAACTCAAGGGACGTCCCGCAAGGTCGCTAGCCGGTCACCGGCGGATCGTTGCCGCCATCAAGCGGAAAGATGCAGCCGGGGCCGAGGCCGCCATGCGAAAGCACCTGGAGGAGATTGAAACAATCATTGTGCAAACAAATGTAACGACTGAAACGCAAAACGACTGAAACGCAATCAACGAATGGAGGTTGCAAATGGGCCAGCTTTTCGCGGTCGAGATCATTTACCGAGGCGTCTTCCAGAAGAACCTCGCGAAAAACATATGCCGCGGGATCGTTTTGGCTGCCCACAACGAGGGCAGACCGGGGATCTCGTTCGGACGGTATTCGGACTCTCCCGAGCGTAATGGCATTCCAGCCAAGAGTTTTGCCATCGTGGCCAGCGATGACGAGACGCTCGAAATCGGCATGGCGCAGTACATGCCCAAGCAAGTTGACGTAACCGTGGTGTTGGACGACACGCTTTGCAAGGGGATGGAGCCTTGGGCTTGGGCCGGATTGGAACCAGTCAATCGCACTCTTAAACCCGGCAAGACGTTGATCGTCGTCTCTACCGAATCTGCGGCCAGCCTCCTGAAGATGATCCACAAGAAGGATGCGCCCTACAAGCTGGGGGTTCTCAAGGGCATCGCCAGTTTCTCCGGCATGTGGAACTACAAGGACGACCACACCGACATGCGCGTGCTGGGCGCCATTGGCAAGGCTCTGCCGGAGTTGTTCAAAGTGCAGTCGCTCGAAAAGTACATCACGGAAAAACTGAAAAACCCGGCCAAGGTGCAATCGGCCTTAATGGCATACCAGCGCCTCACGGTCACCGATGTAAAGGCCGGCGAGGGCAATCAGGAAGAGCCTTTCAGTTGGGGACTGCCCGGCTCCAGCAAGATGCGGGAAGGCGTTTCAATCGTCGGCGCTCCTCAGGGCGGACCCTACAAGAACCCGGTAACGCAGGAAGTTGGCGGTTTCCGGCCGGGACGCAACGAGAAGCTAAAGAAGTTCAGCGCGCGCACCATGAGGCCGGTCATCGACTTCCAGACCTGCACCAAGTGCACTCTGTGCTGGCTGCAGTGTCCTGATTCCTCCTTCGACGTCACGCCGGATGGAGTCTATGACGCCAACATGGAAGTCTGCTGCGGTTGCGGCGTTTGCGAAGCGGTATGCCCGGTTCCGAATTGCGTCACCATGGTCAGCGAACTCGCGTTCGGCGACAACGCCAGCCAGTGGGAGGCATACGCCAAGGACAAGGTCGCCTACAAGGCGTGGCTGAAGACGAAGATTCAGAACGTCCCGCAGCGCGCTCATGGTTACCGTTATCGCGGTCAGTACAAAGAAGAAATTCCCGCAGCACTGGAAATCGCTAACAAAGCGTAGCCCAGAGAGAAGGAGATTAGGTCATGGCAGTGATGGCACATACGCCTGTAGAGCAGGAATCGGAAGCCCTAATCACCGGGTCGGAAGCGATGGCAGTGGCTTGCAAACTGGCCGACGTCGACGTGGTGACCGCCTTCCCGATTCGTCCCTACGACACCGTAATGCAGTTCATGTCGCAGCTGATCGCCAATGGCGAAATGGACTGCGAATTCATTCCGGCCGACGGTGAACATTCACAGTTTGAGATCGTCAAACACGCCTCCGCCTGCGGAGCCCGCGTTTTCGTGGGCAGCAGCGGTGTGGGCTGGATGTACGCCATGGAAGCGCTGACGGTAACCCCGGCATTGCGCATTCCCATGGTTGCTATTGTCGGCAACCGCGCGCTCGACGATCCCGGCGCGTTCGGCACGGAGCACAACGACGCGCTTTCGGTTCGCGACCTCGGATGGAACCTGGTTTGGGTCGACAGCGCACAGGAAGCCTTCGACACCGCTCTGATCGCCTATCGCTTCGCCGAGGATCGGCGCATATTCACACCCTGCGCCATCAGCCTCGACGGCGCGTTCCTCACCCACTCGCAGGCGCTGGTCAAGATCCCGACGCAGGCGCAGGTCAATAAGTTCCTGCCCCGCTATAACCGCGCCGACCTGTTGTTCCACCCCGACAACGTCATCTCGGTCGCTCCGCAGTGCAACGAGGACTGGGTGATGGAAGTCCGCATGCAGAACTACGCGGTGACGGAGCGCGCGCGCGACGTGCTGCGTGAAGTCTATGCCGAGTTCGAAAGCGTCTTCGGCCGCAAGTACGGCAACCCGTTCTTCGAAGAGTACATGACCGAAGATGCCGATGTCGTTCTGCTGGGTATGGGCACGCTCTCCATGCCGCTCAAGGTCGCCATCCGGCAGATGCGCGCAGCAGGCAAGAAGGTCGGCTTCGTGCGCCTGCGCTGGTTCCGCCCCTTCCCGACGGAGGAGCTGGCGAAGTGCCTCGGCCGGTTCAAGGCAGTGGGCGTCATCGACCGCGATTATTCGCTGGGTTCGCCGTATCTCAGCGGCGTCGTGGCCACCGAAGTGCGCACCGCACTGTATCCGGGCAGCGGCCCGAAACCGCCGGTACTGGGCTTTATCTGCGGTCTCGGCGGACGCGAAGTCACTCTGCCCGATATCGAGAAGATGACCGAGATCACCTTCGCAGCCGCGCAAGGCAAGTCTCAACCGCTGACTCAATGGATCGGGGTGCGGAAGTAATGTTCCGGCGCCGGAAAGGATGAGCGAAAAATGAGTACCTATATCGACGAGAAACCCACACAGAATCTCGAGGCCTTCAAGGGAGTCAAGAAGATCCCCAACGAGGAGTACTACACCTCCGGACACCGCACCTGTCAGGCTTGCTATTCCGCGGAGATCATGAGGCTGATGGCGAAAGCCGCCGGCCCCAGAACGGTAGTGCTGGGAAGCACAGGGTGCATGTACGTTGCCAACACCAGTTATTACACCACTCCATGGGGCGTCCCGTGGATGCATACCCAGTTGTTCAGCTCCGGGTCGGGTGCCGTGGGCGTAGCAGCCGCCTACAAGGCCCTGATGCGGAAAGGCAAGATGAAGGACGAACCGATCAATGTCATCGCCTTCTGCGGTGACGGCGGCGGTATGGATGCCGGCTTGGGCGGCATTTCGTCGGCTATGCTGCATGCCGAGTACAACCTGTTAATCCTGATGTACGACAACGAGACGTATGCCAACACCGACATCCAGGTTTCCGGCGGCACTCCGTGGGGCGCGCACACCTCATTCAGTACTCCCGGCTCGGTGAAGCGCATCATGCATCGTTGCTGGAAGAAGAACATGGCGGGCTTGATTATCGCCGGCCATCCAACTGTGAAGTACGTGTCCACCATTTCCACCTCGTTCGCGCTGCAGGCGATGAACAACATTCGCAAGGCGTTGACGATTGGCGGTCCCACGTTCATCCACTGCCTCAACCCGTGCCCGAAAGGCTGGGATTTTGATCCGATCATGTCCTACGAGTTGGGCGAACTGGCAGTCAACAGCGGCATTTGGCCTCTGTATGAAGTGGAAGAAGGCAAGCTGAAGCTGTTCGGCAAGACAAAGATGCTCGCCGACGGCAAGGCAGTTCGTACGCCGGTAAAGGAGTACTTGCTCAAACAGGGCCGGTTCTCCCACTTCACGAATGACGATGTCGATTACTTCCAGAGCAAGATCGATGACATGTGGAACAAATGGTTGATTCCCGGTGTGATCCCGATCCAGAAAGAGGTTGATGCTTCCGAATGAACTTTGGCCCGCCCCGAAAAAGGGCGGGCCTCTTTATTCTGCGGCACGTGCCTCAGGCTGGACGGGGTGGCCGGAAAAGGGAAGTTAACCCAAGTGCCACTCAGGAGGTTTGCCAATGGCAGCATCCACGGTCCCTGGGCCCAAAGCTGAACCTCGTGTAGTCAATCGCTGGCTACAAATGTGCGCCGGCATCGTCGCCATGATGGCAATCGCCAATCTACAGTATGCCTGGACGCTATTCACTAAACCTTTGACTACAAACTTCCGCGTAACGCTTGCGGCGGTCCAAGTGGCCTTTGCCGCATTTATTTTCGCGGAAACCTGGCTGGTGCCGTTTGAAGGATATCTGGTCGACCGGCTTGGACCACGCCTGCTGATAGCGATCGGTGGCGTGCTCGTCGGAGCCGGCTGGATCGGATCCGGGTACGCGGCTTCCATGACCGGAGTGATCGTGTGGTATGCGATCGGCGGCATAGGCGCCGGTGCCATTTACGGCGCGTGCGTTGGCAACGTGCTCAAGTGGTTTCCCGATCATCGCGGCCTGTGCGTCGGCGTGGTCTCCGGCGCGTATGGCATAGGAACCGCAGTTACCGTGGCTCCCATAGCCACGATGATCAAAACCTCCGGATACCAGCACACTTTCATCACTTGGGGATTCATCCAGGGGACGATCGTGGTGCTTGCCGCGCTGTTCATTATCGCACCGCCGGACGGCTGGCTGCCGGTGGGCTGGAAGCCCAGCAAAGTGGCAATCGCCGCGATGGACATGACTTGGGTGCAGATGATTAAGCAACCTTCGTTCTACATCATTTACATAATGATGACGATGGTGGCTTTCGGCGGCTTGGTCGTTACTGCCCAGATCAGCCCCATTGCCTCTTACTATGGCGTCGACAAGGTGATTATCGCCTGGGGTATGTCCGCGCTCGTGTTGGCAATCCAGCTTAACCGCATCGTCAACGGTATAACCCGGCCCTTCTGGGGTTGGATTTCGGACCGGATTGGCCGCGAGAATGCCATGTTCCTGGCCTTCACGATCGAAGGCATTGCCGTATGGGCATTGCTGCAAACGATCACCAGGCCGGTTCTGTTCGTACTGCTGTCCAGCGTGGTGTTCTTCGCCTGGGGCGAAATTTTTTCCTTGTTCCCGGCGATCACTGCCGACCTGTTCGGCAGGAAATGGGCCACTACTAACTACGGCATTGTCTACACCGCCAAAGGCACGGCCTCGATTTTCGCTGGACCGGTCGCCGCTATGGCGAGTGTTAAGGAAGGCTCGTGGGTCAACGTGTTTTACGCCATGATTGCGTGCGACATACTCGCGGGGTTCATGGCGCTGCTCTGGTTGAAGCCTTACGCGGCGCGGACCATTAAACGCGCCAAGGAGATGCAGGCAGAAGCCGTAGCAGAGGTTCAGAAAGTCAAGGCAAAGGCCGCTGGAGCCGGACAATAGAATCGGCTTAGCAGCCAACGGTCCGGACAGCAACTTGGAGGGGAGTCCTCAATGGCCACGAAGGACTCCCCCCGTTTCAGCGTTCTGTTGCCCGGCCAGTTGCGGCGAAGCTGAGTGAGCATATCCTTTCGTCTGTCTGGAATTAAGGAACTTGCGATCCAGAGGTTATGACGAATCCGAGGCGGCAATTCCCGGCAAATGCGGGCAGCTTTTTCTTCAGTCGCGACGAGTTCGACTACGCCGTCGGAGCGCTGACGCAAAAACTTGAAAAAGGAGCCGCTGTCGATCCTTCGTGGCTTCCGGAGCTAGTCACCATCGGCGGCTTTCAGTACGAACGCGGCCGGCGAGAGTTTGCAGAGTGGTCAGATTCGATTCAAGCCCTCCTCGGCGGCGCCGTGCAAGCACTCTTGCGCGAGATCTGGGAGGCCATTCCGCGCAGCGTGGCCGAAAGATTCGGTGCTGCCATCAACAGCGGCATGGCGGATGTCGAGTTGGCGCGGCTCGGTCATGCCTACAAGCAACTCCAAATCAGCTTCCGTCAAACCCGCGGGGACTCGATCGTCGAAATGATGTCCGACCTCGCCAAGTTCAACGAGGCGGTTCACTCACCCGAACAACCAGCCGAATCCGGAGACGGTATAAGCGAGGATGCGCACCGTCACATCTGCATCCGTTGCGGCATGCCGTATGGGCACGAGCCCTGGCAATGCGAACCGCCCGACGACCAGCATTGCCCCATGTGCGCTGAAAACGCTGGCGGACCAATCCCCATCTGGATCGAACGCTGGACGGAACCCGGCGACGTGGAGCCCGCCATGACCGAGTCGGCAGAGCGCAAACTGGCATCCGCTGGTACTGGCACGATTACGGCCGTTGCAGAAGCCGCTTCGCCTGCGCCGGCGGAGTCAGCGGCAACTCCCATAACCGTGAGCGTCGAGACAAAAGAAGACGACAGCCCGATCCCTAACCCCACCAAGCATGGTCTCGCGAAGGTGGGAGGCATGGACGAACTCAAGCGATTGCTGTACGAAGAAGTCGTTACCGCCATGCGCGACCCCGAGGACCTGAAAGCATACGGCTTAACGATTCCTAACGGCATTCTGTTGTTCGGCCCACCCGGATGCGGCAAGACATTTATCTCGCGCGCGCTGGCCGAAGAGATGGGGTACTACTTCGCGGAAGTGTTCCCTTCCGAGATTGGCAGCACCTTCATACACGGCACCACGCTGAAGATTCGCGAGCTGTTTGACACCGCCGCCGAGCGCGCGCCGGCGATTGTTTTTGTCGACGAATTCGAAGGCATGGTTCCAGCGCGCAGAGAGCTTGCCGCCCATCAGCATCAAACGGCGGAAGAGGTAAGTGAGTTTCTCAAACAGTTGGAAACCTGCGCCGAGCGCCGAATCCTGCTGATCGCGGCCACCAACGAACCATGGAAAATCGATCCGGCGGTGCAGCGGACCGGCCGGCTCGACAAACGAATCTATGTCGGGGCGCCCGACGCCGCTGCACGTTCGGCGATCTTGCAATTCCATCTGTATGGACGCCGCATGACCGCCATTGATGCCGACAGCCTGGCGAGATCGCTGGATGGATACTCGGCGGCCGATCTGAAAGTCCTGGTGGACGAAGCTGCGCGCCTGGCCCGCAAAGCGCGGCAACCCATCTCGGAAGAACACTTGAGCAAGGCGGCGCGCGAACGTGTGCCTCCGTCCATTACCGCGCAGGATGAGCAGAGGTTCCGGGCATTCGAACAGCGTGGCGTGGATGGGCCGCGACGTGCCTCCCATGTCTTGTTGCCCGACGACCCCTCTATCCGGACACAAAGGCGCGCACCAAACATAACGGATTCCACTCGAAGAAAAAGCTGATGTGTAGCGGGCTCCCCGTGCCTGCCTGCCCGCCGCTAGTTCGCGTTTCATAGCATCTCGTAATAATTCATGTTCTTGTAACGCAAGCGGTGAGAGATGCCCACTTTTCGCCCGTCGGGAAGCCTATCATTGGGGTGACAGTGGAGGTGTGAATGAATCGTTCGCTCTCATCTGATTGGCAACGCGTACGGTCCAGCCTGTCTGTAGCAGTCATCGTGCTCTTGATATGTGGCTTGGCAGCCAGGGCAGATGCGCGCAGCGTAGTTCTCATCCCGGTGGACGGAATGCGCCCCGATTATGTGACACGGGCTGAACAGCTTGGGCTAAAGGTTCCCAACCTTCGGCGCATGATGCGCGAGGGAGTTTACGCGGAAGGCGTGAACGGCGTTGTCCCTACCGTAACGTATCCGAGCCACACCACGCTGATCACCGGCGTTTGGCCCAGCAAGCATGGCATCTGGGCGAACACGACGTTCGATCCCGAGCAAAAGAACTTCCAGGGATGGTACTGGTATAGCGAAGACATCAAGGTGCCAACCTTATGGGATGCCGCGAATGCCGCGGGACTAATAACCGCAAGCGTGAACTGGCCTGTCAGCGTGGGAGCCCCTGTCAGGTATCTCATTCCGGAGGTATGGCGTGCGGGAACTCCGGACGACAGCAAGCTGCTGCGGGCGCTTTCGACTCCAGGACTGCTGGCCAATCTGGAGGCGGAGCTGGGACCGTACGCCAATGGGGCAAATGCGGATCTGCCGAACGACCGGCTGCGCGCAAAGTTTGCGATTGCGATCATCAAGAAATACAAACCGAATTTGATCACCGTGCATCTGGCGGCGCTCGATCATGCGGAACATCAGCACGGACCGTTTAGTCCGGAGGCGAACACAGTTCTCGAAGCCAGTGACGAAATGGTCGGGCAGTTGCGGGATGCGGCTTTGAGCGCAGATCCCGACGCGATTATCTGTGTCGTATCGGACCACGGCTTCGCTCCGGTCCATCGCCGGTTGAATCTTGCCGCGGCCTTCGTGTCGGCCGGGCTGATACAGCCTGCCGCGGCGAAGACTCAATTTGGCACTGCAACGGTTGAACGGTGGGAAGCAATGCCTTGGACGAGCGGCGGCTCGGCGGCAATTGTGCTGAAGGATGCGCACGATCCAGCTTTAGTGAAGAAAACCAGAGAGCTACTGAAGCAGTTGGCCGCCGACCCGGAGAATGGCATTAACCGGATTGTGGAGCAGGATCAATTGCTGAAGCTGGGCGGCTTCCCAACCGCCAGCTTTCTGGTTGACCTCAAGCCCGGCTTTCAGATGGACTTCAGCTTCTCCGGGCCGGTGCATCGGGACAGCGCGCCGGGCGGCACGCACGGATATTTGCCGGAACACCCTGAGATGCGCGCTTCCTTCTTTGTGGCCGGGGCTGGAATTGCACACGGCAGAAACCTCGGGGTGATTGATATGCGGCAAATCGCTCCGACCCTGGCGGAGGCTCTTGGGCTGAGCTTGCTCTCGGCTGAAGGCAGGCCTTTGGCGGTTCGATAGGCTGCGAATGGTGCTAGCGTGCCGTCCCGTACGTTCGCGGCATAAGTTTCAGGATGTCATCCTGAGCGAGCCGGGGTCCCCAACAACCGTCGTAGTTGCGGTTGATGGGGTGGAGGAGCGAAGGGTCTTGCGTTCACACCCCCGAATAGGCAGCGAAGCCACCGTCGATCGGCACGACTACGCCATTGACAAAACTGGAAGCCGGCTCGCTGGCCAGCCACAACAAGGTTCCGATCAACTCTTGGGCGTCGCCGAAACGGCCCATCGGTGTGTGCTCGACAATCTTGCGGGCGCGCGCGGTGAATTCACCAGTGGCATCGTCGATCAGCAGGCTGTGGTTCTGATTAGTCAGAAAGAAGCCAGGTGCCAAGGCGTTGACACGGATGCCGACCTTGGCGAAATGGACGGCCAGCCATTGCGTGAAGTTGCTCACTGCCGCCTTGGCGCCACTATAAGCCGGAATCTTGGTCAGCGGGCGGAAGGCGTTCATGGACGAGATGTTGATGATCGAACAGCCCTTCCTGCCGACCATTTGACGGGCGAATACCTGCGAAGCAATCAATGTGCCCAGAAAGTTCAGATTGAATACGAACTCGATTCCCCGCGGATCGAGATCGAAAAAAGTTGTCAGCGACTTATCTCCAAGGTCGCTCTCTTCCAGCCATTCCTTGGTGGTGGTGCCTTTCGGATGGTTGCCGCCGGCGCCGTTGACGAGCAGATCACAGGGGCCGAACTGAGCCCGCATGGCCTCGGCGGCCGCTTCCAACGAAGGGCGCTCCAGGACGTTTGCGCCGAAGCCCTCGGCGATGTAGCCGTCGGCTCGCAAGGCCGCCGCAACTGCCTTGGAGGAATCCAGGTTGAGATCGAGAACCGCAACTTTGGCACCGCATTCGGCAAGCGCGCGCGCCATCTGCGAGCAGAGCACGCCGCCGCCGCCAGTAACGACGGCGACACGTTCGCGCAGATCAATCTTAAAAGGAACCGCCATAAGAGAAGCTCCCTTGCAACAACCTTTCGATGATCACCTGAACGACCCGCTCTAGTAGGTTAGCTTCTTTCTTCCGGAAGGCGGGACTTTGACGTCACGCTCCCACTTCAATACCGGAGGCACAAACCCTGTTGGCCGCTCGATGGCAACATTTAGAAACGTTGGTTTCTCTTGCGACAGCGCCCACTTAATGCCTTCCTCGATGTGCGCATTGTCACTGATGTTGATCGCATCGATGCCGAATCCTTTGGCTACGGCGACCGAATCAATCGGGCAGAAATCCACGGCAAAATATTTCTCGTCAAAGTAGAGCCGCTGAATGGTCTTGATCCAGCCGTAACAATTGTTTTCAAAATTAACGAATATAATCGGCAGGCCCAGTCTCTTAGCAGTTTCCAAATCACCGAGAGCCATTCCCAAACTGGCGTCGCCCATCAGAGAAAATACCGTGGCATCGGGTTTCGCCACTTTGACCCCAATGGCGGCGGGCAATGCGTAACCCAAACTGCCGTGGGCTCTGGGCAACACATTCCATCTGCCGGCTCTCTTCAACCTGACATAAGATGAAAGATATGGTGTGGGAGTGCCCGCATCGCCCACAAAGACCGTGTTGTCATCGGTCAAACGCTCCAACGCGCCGAAAAACCTGCATGGAAGAACCAGGCCGCTATCGGTGCTCATTTCCTGCTCAATTCTTTTTCTTTTTTCGATAATCTTATTACGGACCCACGAGTTCCACGTGTCATATTGGTCAGCCAAACGGCCTTTTGCCGCCAGCATTTCACGATTCAAGTTACACAAAAACTCGTTAACGTCACTCACGATAGCTACTTCCACGGGTATATTCAGTCCTATCCCGGCCTCGCCGATGTCGACTTGAATCACCTTGGCATCTTTGTTGATTGCTACCTTGCCCATCGTGGTCACGTTGTTCAGCTTCGACCCCAGTACTAATACAAGGTCAGCCCGCTGAATAATAGTTAAGCCCTCCTCCGAGCCGCCGTTCGATCCAATAACTCCAACGGCGTTATCAGCGAGTTCCTGAACACTGCCTTTTCCATTCACCGTGGTTACCACCGGAACATGAAAGCCGGCTCTGAACTGTTCCAACTGCTCATAGGCGTCGGAGAGATGCACGCCGCCGCCGGCTAAAATTATCGGGCGAGAGGATTGGCGAAACAGGTCAACAACTCTGTCGATATCCTGGCTGGTCGGCCCGTACCTGAAAGGGGCCTGAGCCGATGTCGACGCAACGCCTCTCAGCTCTTCGGCGGAGAACTCTACCGGGTGTTCCAAGATATTTTCCGGCAGTGCAAGATGTACTGCTCCCGGGACGCCTCCGGTGGCCATTCGAAAAGCTTTTCGAAATAGCTGGGGAATTTTGGAAGCCAATCTAATCTTGGTGTTCCACTTGGTGACAGACTTGAACAGCATTTCCTGATCAACATCCGTCAACGCGTTCGTCTGTTCGCTGCTCATCGTGAGGTCAGACGACAGGCATATCATGGGAATACAGGAATTGTTGGCCTCGCTTACGGCGGGAATCACATATAAAGCTCCCCCGCCGCTTGGCGTCTCAACCACGCCCGGCTTCCTCGCAACCCGCGCATAGCCATCGGCCATGTATCCCGCATTACGCTCGTCCCTGGTCAAGATATGCTGGACCTCCGCAGTGCGGCCGGCGAAGGAATCGTGGACATTCATGCTGGTATCCCCAGGGACTCCAAATACATGTTTAACCTTGTGCGCAATTAGCATCTCTACGACTGCATCCGAACCCCTCATGAAATGTCCTCCTGATGTATGCAGGCAGCCATTCGCGTTGGCGCGGAAGCCGGCAACAGAGCTATGTTCAGCTCGGTTTGCGTTGCGGCAAAGTTTCGGCGGAGACGCGCCTGCAACTGTAACTATGCTCGCAGTTTGCGGCTCTCGACACAACCGTTATTTCGCTCGATCCGGATTTCCGGCCGGAGGGCGGTCCCCCGCTCTGGACGGCACGGCTGAACAAGCGGCATCGGTGGACTATCGACATCGCCTGTTTTCGCGATGCCGGCCGCTGCGATGTTAGGATTGTGTTATTCCGAGAATGCCCGCGCCGCGAGCCGGGGTCCCCAGCGGCTTCGCTGCTGGGGTGGAGGGCCGGAGGGCGATCCGTCGCCCGTACCCGGCGCGCAAGCGCGCTGGCAGCACAATCGGGCCGGAAGTGAGCGCGATGAGATTCATCGGTCGAATTGCCGATCGTTGGCGATGGAGTCATCCGGGGAGCCATTCTGCGCCGATCATCTCCGGCGGTTATGCAGGCAGGAACCATGCACATTCCTGATGGCTACCTGAGCCCTTCCACCTGCGCGGCATGCTACGCGTTGGCGGCTGGTGGCTGGTACGCGGCACTGAAGCGCATCAGACGTGTCTTGTTCACTCGCGCCATCCCTCTTATCTCCGTCTTTGCGGCTTTTTGTTTTGTGCTGATGATGTTCAACCTGCCGCTTCCCGGGGGCACTACCGGCCACGCGGTGGGCGTGACTGCGGCGACGATCGTTCTGGGGCCCTGGGGCGCAATTCTGGCGACTTCGATTGCTCTCGCCCTTCAGGCGCTTTTTTTCGGCGATGGAGGAATCACGACCCTGGGGGCGAACTGCTTCAACATGGCGATCGTCGGCGCCTTCGTGGCCTACGCTGCATATCGTCTGCTCTCGACCGCTTCGGAATTGAACTCCCGGAGGCGCGTAATCGCCGCGGCGATTGCCGGATATCTCTCGATTAACGCGTCGGCTTTCATAGCTGCCGTGGAGTTCGGGATTCAGCCGATGCTCTTTCACGATGCCAGCGGAACTCCCCTATACGCGCCCTATCCGCTGCATATCGCCATTCCCGCAATGATGATCGGCCACCTGACCTTAGCCGGATTTGCGGAGGCGTTCATCGCAGGTGGAATGGTTTCCTATTTGCAGAAGGTAAATCCCGGACTGCTGCAGGGGCTTGCCGGCTTGCAACAGGAAAAAATCGAATCCCGTGTGCCTGCCAATGCGGGCATCAGGAATCTTTGGCTTGCCGTCGCGCTGCTGATGATGATTACTCCGCTCGGAATCCTTGCGGTTGGCACGGCTTGGGGTGAATGGTCGCCAGTCGATTTCTCCAGCCTGCAAGCACGCGCTCAAATAGCCTCTGCTTCTCACGGTCAAGCACCTCCCGACGCTGTCCCGTCCGGATTACAGAAGTTATCGTCTTTTTGGACCGCGCCATTCCCGGCCTACGCGCCCGCGTTTGTCAGGAGCCCCCATTTGGGATACCTGTTATCCGCAATGTTTGGGGTGGGTCTGTTCGGCGCGCTCTCGTTTATTGCCAGCGTAATTGCGAAGAAGCGGAATCGCCGCGAGTTGGACCTATGAGTCGCCACTTCTTCATCGAGTCCACGATTCGCGCCTTTGCCCGGGCGCTTTCGCGTGCGCTTGCCTCAGAACAGTTGGTTACCCACCGCGGAGTGCTGCAAGCCTTCGATCCCCGGGTTCGTGTGGCCGGCGTGTTTTCGCTCGTTGTGGCATCAACCGTCAGCAGACGCCTCTGGGTAATCGCGTTCCTGTTGGTGGCGGCCGTGCTGCTTGCCTTGTCTTCGGGCATCCGCCTGCAAACACTGATTACGCGAGTCTGGCTGATCGTGCTCGGCTTCACCGGTGTCATTGCTTTGCCGGCAATTTTGATAACGCCGGGAATCACCGTCGTCAGCTTCGGCGGACTTGCGGTGACCGAGCAGGGATTACGAGCCGCCGCGTTGCTGATTCTGCGCGTCGAGACCGCGGTAACGCTCACCACTACGCTTGTGCTCTGCACGCGATGGACACATATCCTCAAGTCGCTGCGAACGGTGCGCGTGCCCACGGAGGTCGTCACGATGCTTGCGATGACGCATCGCTACATCTTCTTGTTCATCGAAACCGCAAACCAGATGTTCGAGTCAAGACAGAGCCGGATGATCGGAGCGCTGAGCGGCTCGGAGCAGCGCCGGGTGGCTTCGAGAACCGCGGGCGTTCTGCTCAGCAAGAGTATCGACCTGAGCGAAGAAGTATATCTGGCAATGCAGTCGCGCGGCTTCCGGGGCGATATGCAACTGATTACGGAGTTTCGAATGCAGGCTCTTGACTATGCCGGGCTCGCTGGTTTCCTCGCTCTCGCCTGTGCTGCCGCATGGATGGGGAGGTGATTGCGATTGGCCCCGATATTCGAGTTGCAGAACGTCAGCTTTGACTATGATGGCATCCCGGCGCTGCAATCCCTGTCTCTCGGCTTCGAGCAGGGGCAGCGCGTGGCGCTCATTGGAGCCAACGGTTCAGGGAAGTCCACATTGTTGCGCCTCCTCGATGCGCTCTACTTTCCGAGGGCAGGCTCCATTCAGTTCATGGGCGAGCCGCTCACTCAAGAACGCCTCCAGAACGACACGGTTAACCTGAACTTCCGGCGTCAGGTGGGGTTGGTCTTCCAGAACCCGGATGTCCAACTATTCAACCCCACTGTCTTTGATGAGGTTGCATTCGGCCCTCTGCAATTGCGTTGGCCGAAAGCGGAAGTGTTGCAGCGAGTGAATGAAACGCTCGAATTAATGGGGATTCTCCATCTGAAAGAGCGGCCTCCGCATCGGCTTTCCGGCGGAGAAAAAAAGAAAGTTGCCCTAGCCTCCATCCTGGTGATCGATCCGCAGGTGCTGCTGCTCGATGAGCCGACGGCGGCGCTCGACCCGAAAAGTCAGAGTCAACTGGTTGACCAGGTCCAAGGATGGAAAAGCACCTCCAAGACGGTCATCAGCGCCACCCATCAACTGGAGCTTCTGGAAGATATCGCCGACGTAGTTTACGTGATGCAGAACGGCGACATCGTCGCGAGCGGTACGCCGGCGCAAATCCTATCGCACAAAGACCTGCTCACCCAGGCAAACTTGATCCACGCTCACCGGCACTCACACGGGGGAATCGTCCACTCGCACGCACATTCCCACAGACATCTGCACGATGATCACGGCGACGAGGTCAAATGACAGCCGCCTTATATGCGGGCGCTAAAACTTCAGCCCCAAAGCCTTTGTCGTAAACTCGACCAGCGGCATCATGCTCCGGCACGCGGCGGCAAAATCCCGCATGAATCGTGGACTACACACCTGCTCATCGCCGAGCGCAACGGACGCGACGAAGTCCTTGCGCTTGAGATCTTCAATGAACGGGTGTTCCGGGTCGTATCCACGGGGAGGCCGCGTTAGGCTGTCGCCTTCAAGTTCCAGCTTCCGAGTCGCCTTTGCCCACTGCTCTGGCTGACGGACAATCGCCGTGCGAATCCTGGTAAGAGTGCGGTTATCCGGGTGCCAAACTCCGGCCGCCGCAAAGCATGCCTTGGGCTCCAGATGAAGGTAAAAAAGCGGCGCGTGCACGTCCTTGCCGCTGGCATGTGCGAAATGCATGCCCACGTGCGTCTTGAAGGGACGCTTGTCCGCCGCAAACCTGGTATCGCGGTAGATACGAAATAGAGAACCTCGCGTGGGTCGCGGGTCGGCAACGAAATGAAGGCTGATACGGGAGAGCGGCGATTGGAACTCGGCGATGAACCGCAGGGCCGGATCGCGCACCACTTGCTCATACCGCGCCTTGTTCTTGGCAAACCATTCTCGGTCGTTGTGGCGTTTCAATTGCCGCAGAAATTCGAACAGCTCCGGCTGAAAGAACGCGGAATCTGGCATGATGATCTCCTGCAAGCACTTTACTCTTTCGCCTGCGTAGATGCGGACTCGCGGAAATCGGCGATCGGGGGTGCGTATCGGGATGCTTGGGGCTGGCGGACTTGATTCACTGAGGCGCCGCAGCAATTTGGGCGCTCCCCCAAACGAAAAGGCCGATATCCTCTTGGATATCGGCCGCTTAGAGTACAGATTATATGGTGTAAGACCGATGACCCTCCCCCAAGAGCACCGGTCTAACTGCACAGTCAGTTGTCTGTGCAGTATGGAAAATAACTCTCCGTCACTTGCTCTTGCAAGTTACGCCGGTAACCCCTCAAGTCGCACCACCGGTTATCCCACTTCGGTGGTCATGCTGATTGTATCGTCGAAGTAGCGGCGTGAATCATCCCGGTCACCTTCGCTCCCTGCGGTCGCTCGGAATGAAGCTTCCAAGACATGTCTGCTGAGCGCACTGGAGCGGATTCTGCGCTGTCATGCGGAGCGAACCGGGGTGCCCGGCGCTAAAAGTGCTGTAGAGGCGTCCCGTCGAATTGTAATTTTTCTGTCGTTTCTTTCTTTATCACCTCGCGCTCGTCCGGAAGATGACTACGATTCAAACAGGGCATCAGCTACTTAGACGAGGATCGCAAGGTGGAAACTCATCCAAAGGCCGGCAACGCTCGCGTTTTACTGAGCTCCGTGTTCGGCCCATATTCGCAAGACGACCAGTTCGGCAGTCGAGCCATCAACCCGATGGAGCTTTACCAAAACCAGGTCACCCGCGCCCAGGGAGCGTTTTCGCCCAGAATATTCCACCGTTCTTGGGGCATCATGATGATCCAGGAAAATATTTCCGCTCCCTGCACGGTACTCGACTTTCCCACGCGTGAGGCATTCGCGCGCGAGGTGACCGGCCACAATTACGACGTGGTCGGCATCTCGTCGATCATCGTGAATGTCGGCAAGGTCCGCGAGATGTGCCGCATGGTGCGGCAGCTTTCCCCGCGATCCAAGGTTGTGGTAGGCGGGCATGTGGCGGCCATTCCCGGCATCGATCAGATGATCGACGCCGATCATATCGTGCAGGGGGAAGGAATCTCCTGGATGCGGCGCTATCTCGGGGAAGACCCGAATGCGCCGATACGGCATCCGCTGATTGCTTCCGGATTCAATTTCCGCATCATGGGGCAAACGGTTCACGAGAGACCAGGCGACGCCGCGGTGACGATCATCCCTTCCGTCGGCTGCCCCATGGGCTGCAACTTCTGCACCACATCCTCCTTCTTCGGCGGCAAGGGGAAATTCACGAACTTCTACGACACCGGGCGTGAGCTGTTCGAGATCATGAGCCAGATGGAACGCGCCATGCAGGCTCGCTTCTTCTTCATGATGGACGAGAACTTTCTTCTCCACCGGCGGCGCGCGATGGAATTGCTCGCGCTCATGAAAGAGCACAATAAGAGCTGGTCGTTCTACGTCTTCGCCTCCGCCAATGCGCTCCGCCAGTACACGATCGAGGAGCTGGTGGAATTGGGTGTGACGTGGGTGTGGATCGGCCTGGAATCGCCGCACTCGAATTACGACAAGCTGGACGGCACAAACACCCTGGAACTCGCGCGCGAGTTACGCCGGCATGGCATCAAGCTGTTGGGGTCGACCATCATCGGCCTGGAGCACCATACCCCCGAAAACATCGGTCACGAAATTGAACACGCCATCGCTCACCAGACCGACTTTCATCAGTTCATGCTATACACGCCGGTTCCGGGCACGCCTTTATACAAGCAAATGCTGGCAGAGGGACGCATGCTGGATGGCATCGACCTGGCTGACATTCACGGCCAGCACAAATTCAACTTCCGGCATGCCGCCATTTCGCGCGATGACTCGAAGCGGTTCCTGGATTGGGCATTCCTTCGCGACTATGAGCTGAACGGACCCAGCCTTTACCGCATCTGCGAGACCATGCTCCAGGGTTGGAGGCGTTACAGGGATCACTCCGATGCGCGGGTGCGCGCCCGCTTCGACTTTGAAGCCCAGCCACTCAAGACGTGGTATACCGCGGCCTTGTGGGTCATGGAGCGCCAACTCAAGGATGCGAACACAGAGGTCAGCCAGCGGATTCACGACTTGCGGCTTGAGATCGAAAGCGAATTCGGCGGGGTGACACGGTGGATGTCACGAGCTGTTGGTCCCGTGTTGCTGTGGAAGCATCGCCGCGAAGAGCGCCGCCTGAAGAACGGCATCGTCTACGAGCCGCCGGTCTTTATCGAAAGGCGTAACTGGGGCGCACTTTGACCATGCTCTGCCGCCCTCAGCATACGCACCGCTCGGCAAGCAGAGCCTCGCCGCGGTGCAAGATTCTGCGCATCTTTACTCATTCCGCGTATGGATACCGGTCTGGCTGTATCTGTTAACTGCTAGGCGTTCAACAACTTACTCTGGCAAGAAACGTGCATGCATCAATCTCGCCCAGGCAGCAGAACCCTCGTGCAAGGATCGGTGCGCGATGACCACCCCCGAAGTAGGCATCTGTCACACGACCAACAGAAGGCGGAACTCACGCATTCCGGTCAAGCCCTTGGTCTACCTCACGAAAACGACGGACACCCCCGGCTTTTTGCTCAACCTGAGCGAAAACGGCATGGCGATCCAAGGCATGGAGGTCTTGCAGCAAGGGTGGCGAATAGATTTTCAGTTTTCCTTGCCGAAGACGAAAGTCGAGATTTCGGGGGCAGCCGACGTTATCTGGTGCGATTCCACAGGCCGGGCAGGACTGAGGTTTGCCGGCCTCTGTGAGATTGACCGCTTCCACCTGCGCCGCTGGATAACCGAGACTCAAATCAATTGATTCTGGCAGGCTACGAAAAAAAGAAGTTCGCGCAGGGCGAACCCACCACCATCCGCACTTTGTACATCCGACTGACGCGTTCCGTAGTGCCTCGCTTGGATTTTTAGCGAGGGATAAGGGCATAGTCTTGCGGCCGCCAGTCAGGCTTTTTTGACAGGGACTTTCAATGACCCAACCAGATCCGACAGGTGCCGCCGCTTGCGGCGACAAAAATCGAGGATGCCTTCCACGATCCGCAACGAGGTTCCGGGATCGTAGAGATTGGCCGTGCCCACCTGTACGGCACGCGCACCCGCGATGATGAATTCCAAGGCATCCTCAGCGCTGGCGATGCCGCCGATGCCGATGACGGGAATTTTTACCGCCCGCGCCGCCTGATAGACCATGCGCAGCGCCAAGGGTTTGATGGCCGGCCCGGAGAGCCCTGCCGTGACGTTTGAGATGCGCGGCGTGCAGGTTTCGATATCGATGGCCATCCCGATGAACGTGTTGATGAGCGTGATCGCGTCGGCACCCGCGTTTTCCGAGGCGCGCGCGAATACCGTTATATCCGCGACATTGGGCGAGAGCTTGACGAAGACGGGATAGCGCGCCGCCTTTTTTGCCGCCGCTACCACTTCCTCCGTCAGGCGCGGATCGCTGCCGTAGACGATGCCGCCAGCGCGCGTGTTGGGGCAGGAGATATTCAGTTCATACGCTGCAATGCCTTCGCCCTCGTTAAGGATTTCGATGCAGCGCACGTAGTCTTCGGTGGAATAAGCAAAAACATTCACCACGACGCGTGTTTTGAGCGTACGCAGGAAAGGCAGCTTCTCGCTCAGGAAGCGCTTTGCGCCCACATTCTGCAGGCCGATGGCATTCAGCATTCCCGATGCGGTTTCGTAAATGCGCGGCTCCGGGTTGCCTTCCATGGGGTCCGCCGAAATGCCCTTCACGCAAACCGCCCCGAGCTGATCGAGGTCGATGAGGTGGGCAAATTCCTTGGCATAGCCAAATGTCCCACTCGCCGTCCACACCGGATTCTGGAAACGTATTCCGGCAATCTCGGTTTCAATCTGCGGCGTGAATGTTTCAACCGCCGCCGATGCCGCCGCCGCGCGCGGCTGCCGAGCGGTGTGCCCCGCGCTTCTGGCAGCGCTTTGAACCTTGGTCTTGCCCGCGGATTCTCTGCTAGTCATGCGCAATTCCTGAATCTTTCATTTTCAATCTTGAATCCTGAATCCTACTTCCAGACAATCTTCTCCGCCCAGAACACCGGCCCTTCCGTGCAGACACGTTGGTAAGCTTCGTGACCTTCGCTATGAACCCTGACGCAGCAACCCAAGCAAGCGCCCAGCCCGCAGCCCATGCGGTTTTCCATCGAGACCAGACAGGGGTGGCGGAAACTCTTTGCAAGTTCGACCGTGGCGCGCAGCATGGGCCCCGGACCGCAGGCCATCAGCAGGAATTTCTTTTTGGTGTGCGCGGCCAAGTACTCTTCCAGGGGATGCGTCACATAGCCGTGGTATCCGGCCGAGCCGTTCTCGGTGGCCAGTAGCGTGGCACGCACCAGCGGCTTGAATTCCGCCGTGCCCACCAGATCTGCTTTGGTCCGCGCCCCGAAAAACAGCCGCTGTTTGAATCCCATTTCCGCCAGGCGCTTGGCGGGCAGCAGCAGCGCTGCAATGCCAATGCCGCCCGCGACGTGCAGTATCTCGTCAGCCTCGCGCGCCTGCGGCAGGTATTCCTCTTCGAAGAATCCGTGACCGAGCGGCGCCAGCAGCCCGACCTTATCGCCCTTCTTCAGCTCCGCAATTAAGCGCGTGCCGCGCCCCACGGTCTTGTAGAGAAGCTGCATGATGCGGGGTGCTTGCCCCGGCCGGGATTTCGACCCCGTCACGCGCAACTGCGGCGCGCGTCGGGGACCCCAGCCGCGGCGTCCATCGGTTGCCATTAGATTGAAGATGCTCATGGGCCGGCGCAGCAACACGTCGGAGCGGCCAAGAATGCGCAGCATGGCGAACTGGCCCGGCCGCACGGCCGACGCTTGCCGCGGAGCATCCAGACTCAAGAGGTAATGGCCGCCGGTGAGGGGACGATTCTCAAGGATGGCCACTATGTCATCGTGCATCGGCATTATGCTAAGCCCACCTGTAGATTGTTACTTCAAAGCGATTCATCCGTTTTCATCTTTCCTCGTTCATCTTTCATCTTGGCGAAGGACTTGCGACACGCCACCATGCTCGGCGGACCAGGAAATCGGATCGTGCAAAAATTTCTCTACCTCATCCAAAGCCGCCGGGGCAAGATAATCTCCGCCCTTCGCCACGCGAAGGATGTCCCACCACGTCGCGAGCGCATGCAGTGTAACCCCGATCTCCGCCATGGTTTTCGAGCTATCGGGATATATCCCGTAGTGAAAAACCACGAAGGCGTGCTCCACGATTGCGCCCGCCTCGCGCAGCGCTTTGCAGAACATGACTTTGCTGCGCGCATCCGTCGTCAGGTCCTCGACCAACAGGGTGCGCTTGCTGCCACGCAGATCGCCCTCGATTTGGGCGTTCAGGCCGAAGCCCTGTGGCTTTTTGCGGATGTACTGCATCGGCAGTATCAGCCGATCTGCAATCCATGCAGCGAAAGGAATGCCCGCCGTCTCACCGCCGGCGACGCCGTCGACGCATTCGACTCCAATCTCGCGAATGATCGTCGAGGTCGCGAAGTCAATCACGGTCTGCCGCAGGTGCGGATACGAGATCAGCTTACGACAGTCGATGTAAACGGGACTCGCCCAGCCCGAGGTGAAGAAAAAGGGATTGGACGCGCTGAATTGAACCGCCCGAACCTCGAGCAGCATTTTCGCAGTCCGCTCTTGGATCAATTCCCGATCGAGAAAAACGCCGGAAGCCGACATTCGTGAACGTCTCCCTGGATTATCTCGCCGCGACCAAAAGTTCGCGGCACGGAATAACAGACCGACCAACTTCTTCCGCGGCACGGAGCGGAAGCATGGCATCTTCGTCAACGGCGATTCTACCTTCGACAACCCGGCAGCCTCGACGCAGCGTTACCGTGTTGAAGACCTGAGCATAGCACTCGAGAGCCGCCCGCCGACAGGTGATTGCGTCGATCATTGTGCCTCCCGGATCGCGTGGTAGAGCAGCTCAGTGCCTTTCATGAAGTCGTCAAGCTGCATCGCTTCGCGGGGATTGTGCGAGCCGTTCTCGTTGCGGATAAAAATCATTGCCGAGGGCACACCGGCGTTGGCGAAAATCGAAGCATCGTGGCCGGCGCCGCTTGCTATCGTCTCGGTCGGAAGCCCCAGCTTTTGCGACAACCCTCGAAGGCGCTCGATCCAGACCTCGTTCATCCTGGCCGGGGCGGTATCGATGCGGCGGTCGAAGCGGAATTCCACTTTCCGGGCCATGCCGATGTTGCGGCATTCGGTGCGCATGAGGTGGTAAAAAGCTTCGAGGGTCTCCAGGCTTTGGCTGCGGACTTCGAAGCTGAACGCGACCTCGCCAGGGATGCGAGACATGGCATGCTCGGCGGCGTTAGTGGCGATGATTCCCGTTGTCACCACCAAATCCAAGCCGCGCTCGAGCAACACCCGCCAGTGCTCGTCGAGGCGGGAGATAAGATCAGCCGCGGCAAACACCGCGTCGCGGCGCAACCAGCGCGGCACCGCGCCGGCATGCCCAGCCTCTCCGACACAGACTATCGAGCGGTGGCGAATGTTACCCCGGATCCCGGTTACCACCGCGACCGGAAATCCGCGCGCGACCATCACCGGCCCCTGCTCGATGTGAAGCTCCAGATACGCCGCGACGGAACGTGGCTCAAGCAATCTCTCGCCGCGCGCGATGCGGTCGACATCGGCGCCGCATTCACGCATGCAGTCCGCCAGAATGCGGCCGGTGGCTGGGTTGGTCGACGCCAGATCGTCCTCGGTGAGCTGGCCAAAAAGTGCGCTCGATCCGAGATAGGGCCTGCCGAACCAGGCGCTCTCTTCGCCTCGCAGCGCGATCACCTTAACGGTGCGAGGCGGAACAATGCCCTCGCTCCGCAAGCGCACAAGACAAATGATACCGGCGATCACGCCGGCGGAACCGTCGTAGTTCCCCCCCTGTGGCACCGAATCCAGATGAGAGCCGCAGGCAACGAATGGAAGATCAGGCTCCCGGCCCTCGAGTGTCACCACCAGGTTGGCTGCCGCATCCCAAGACGCCGCCAGCCCATAGTCCTCGGCAATCTTCTTGACGAGTTCCATCGCACTCTGCTCGCCGTCGCCGTAGCTCTGGCGGGTCACGCCGATCCCCTGGCCGGTTGCCCGGCGCAGATCGTCGAAAAAGCGCGACGCCAGCGCCGCCGGATCGAAGCCGCCGGCTTCACTCCCCGCGGATCTGGCAACCACGGTCATTTTATCGCCACGCGGTTCTCGACGACTGCTATGCAGTTCGGCGTGCATCGTCCGCTGGAGTGGGCCGCTCTGCGCACATCACCTGAGGCAATCATTGGAGCGCTACTCCCTTGCGTTCAGGAATGAGAAGCGCCGTCGCCAAAATGTCGATGACATAGATTACGGCCAGCAGCGCGATCGTCAGGTGAAAGGAGTACCGGACGGCCAGCGTACCGACCACGAGAGGCCCGAAACCACCGACTGCGCGGCCCAGATTGAACAACACGTTCTGCGCCGTTGCCCGAGCCTGTGTCGGGTAGAGTTCCGACATCAGCGCGCCGTAGCCGCCAAGCATGCCGTTGACGAACGCGCCCATCACGGCTCCTCCGACCAGCAGCGCTATTGGTGTAGTGAGGTTGGCGTACACAATCACCATAATGGCGGCGCCAGCCTGGAAGGCGAAGAACACAGGCCGCCGGCCAATTCGGTCGGCAAGCTGACCGAACGTCCAGATACCGCAACACATGCCAAGAACCGTGACCGCCGTCCACACGGCGGACCGGGTCAACGTGTAGCCGAACTGGCGCGACAGGTATGTCGGCAGCCAGATCATCAGGCCGAAGTATCCAAAATTCTGAACCGAGCAGAGGATAAACACTCCGATACTAATCTTGGTGGTCGCGGCATCCTTGACGAGCAGCCACACTGGCATGCCCTCGCGCGGCCCCCGTGAGCGCTCGACGAAGAGCTTGGGTTCGCCAACCGTTCTACGCATGATGAACGAAACGATTGCCGGGACCAGGCCGACCGCAAACATGCCGCGCCATCCGATGTGGGGCAACAGTATCGGCGTCACCAAGGCGGCGGCCAGAACTCCACTTTGCCAGCCGAGACCAACGTACGAAGACACGCGCGCCCGCATGTTCGCCGGCCAGGCCTCTGCCGCCAACGCCATGCCGATTCCAAACTCGCCGCCCAATCCAATACCAGCGATGGTGCGGTAAGCGAGCAGATCCCAGTAACCTTGAGAGAGGGCACACAGGCCGGTAAAAACAGCGAAGAGAAGGATCGTCCAGCTCAGCACCTTGATTCGGCCGACATAGTCGCTAAGCACGCCGAACACGAAGCCGCCGATGACCGCGCCGAGCAACGTCGCAGTGACGAGAGAGCCAGCTTGCGCCGCACTCAGGTGCAGGCTGGCGGAGACGGCACTGAGGATGAATCCCAGAATAAGCAGATCGAAGCCGTCCATGGCGTAGCCTACGGCTGAAGCCAGAAGCGCCTTCTTCGCGTAGCTATCCGGTTGGTCAACGGTTTGAGTGGGGACGGGCGATGGGGAAAGCGATCCTTGGGAAAAGGCCGACATCAAACTCTCGCTTCCTGCAGTCGAGCAATTAGGATTAAGAAAGGCTAAATTCTGCCGACCGCGGATGCAAGCTAATTCCCGCCCAACCGCCTGCGGTCCGCAGCGGCTTGCACATCCGTAGCGTTAGGATTCGATAAGGGCTTGCCTGGCACATTGCGCTAGGATACTCTACAGGTCGAGGAGCTGAATCTCCGTTCCTCAATCAGATGCCCTGACGAGTAGCGATCCAACTCTTATGACTACTTCTCTCAGCAAAACTGCTCCTATCAATGCCCGCTCACGACTGATGGTTGCCCTTGACGTACCGACGGCTCGCGATGCAAGGCGCATCGTCGACCAACTGGATGCCCGGGTAGATTTTTTTAAAGTTGGCCTGGAGCTATTCACCGGGACCGGACTCGAATTTGTGCGTGAACTCCAGTCGCGCAACAAGCAGATATTTCTTGATCTCAAGGTTTTCGACGTTGGTGAAACCGTCAAGCGCACAGTGAAGGTTGTGGTTGACGCCGGCGTGAGTTTCCTGACGATTCACGGCAATACCGAAATCGTCACGGCGGCGGCTGAGGCCAGAGGCAACAGTAGCCTGAAGCTGTTGTCCGTCACCGTGCTCACCAGCCTGGATGTTAAGGATATTAGAGATCTAGGATACGAATGTTCTCTGCAAGAACTTGCTCTCCATCGCGCCATGAAAGCGCTCGAGGCAGGCTGCGACGGTGTTATTTCTTCCCCCAGAGAAGCCAAGCTAATCAAGGATGCAACGCACGGCAATCTTTTGGTGGTTACGCCCGGCATTCGACCTCTGGGCACGCAGCTCCAGGATCACAAGCGAGCCGGAGACCCGCGATCCGCAATCGAGAACGGGGCGGACTATCTCGTCGTCGGCCGTCCGATTACGGCTGTGCCGGACCCTGCCGCGGCAGCCGATGCGATTCTTGCGGAGATGCAACTCGGTTTTAATTCCCACGTGCAGAATTAAGCAGAATGCAATCGATTCGGCTTATCGCCATCGACATCGATGGAACCCTGCTGGATTCCAATCATCAAGTCTCTGACGCCAACCTTACGGTACTGCGCCATGCTCATGAACGCGGAGTCGAGATTGCGCTCGTTACCGGCAGGCGGCACACGTTTGCCCTTCCCGTGGCGCAATCTCTTGGCTTTGGCGTAACGCTCATAAGCTCCGACGGCGCAGTTACCCGCTTGAGCGACGGCAGCCTGTTTCACCTTGACCTGCTTCCGGCAGAAGCCGCCCGGGCGCTCACGCGGCACATGGCAGCTTTCCGGGGCGACACGGTCTTGATCTTCGACCGGGAGACCAAAGGTGCACTGGTCGTGGCACCGGCGCTTGAGTTGAACGCCACCATCCGCCGGTGGAAGCAGCAGAACCCTCTTTACCTCGAGTTTGCAAAACCGTTGGAGATGGCAATTGCCGAGTCGCCGATTCAGCTCCGGTTTTGCGGCACCATCAATCGCATGCGCGAGGCCGAAGCCGCTTTGTTAGCCTCAGGGCTTGTTGAGCGGGTGACGGTGCTGCGCACACAGTACGAAGAACGTGACTTTTGCCTGGTTATTGTGCTCAACCAAGCCTGTTCGAAGGGACATGCCTTGCAACGCTGGGCCGAGCATCGCGGCATCCCACGGCAAGAGGTAATGGCCATTGGGGACAACTACAACGACATCGAAATGCTCCACTTTGCAGGCGTGCCAGTCATCATGGGCAATGCTTGCAGTGAGTTGAAGCAAAACGGTTGGGCGGTTACTCTGGGAAATAACCATGCCGGGGTCGCGCATGCGGTCAGAGCAGTACTCGGGATATGACTTCGCTAATCGCCGTCGAACGCCGCGCATAGCGCGCATAGAAAATAGGTCACGCAATAACGCGGCCGTTCATAGAGCTACCCGGCACCACGCGCCCGAGGTAGAATAAGCACTCAGTCGCTGATAACTCTACTTGCGTGCCGTCTTGCAAGCGGCAGTTGAGGAAGATATCGAAGCTGCCGCAGCGGGAAGAGCGGATTGATTGACGTCGTAAACAAATCGGGCGGTGCGCGGAGCGCTGACCAGGCGGCCATTCGTGGGCTGCTGTGCGAAGTTGTTGCCCGCGTTTGCCTCCAGCAAGAGGGCGATCGCCTGCGCACCTTGCTGCTGACCGGCAGCGTTGCCCGTGATGAGGCGACCATTGTTGCCCATCCCGGCGGTTGGCGGGTGTTGGGCGATGCGGATTTCATGGCTGTGTTCCAGCGGAACGCGCCCTTGCCGGCAGCCGGCGTCGTGGCGGCCCTGACCGCGAAATGCGAGTCCGAGTTGCGCGCCGCCGGGGTGGTTGCCCATGTGGGCCTGGCCGTCGTTCACGACGATTATTTTTGCCGCCTTCCCGCCCACATCTTCACTTACGAACTGCGTTGCTGCGGGCGCATCGTCTGCGGAGATGAAAAAGCTGACAATCCCCTCGGGCTAATTCCCCTTTTCCCCGCATCCGCTATCGATAAAGAGGATGCGTGGCGGTTGCTGGCTAACCGCACCATTGAATGTCTCGAGTTGTCTGAAAGCCCCTTGCGTGGGGCAGCGCCTGAAGAGCTGCACTATCGTGCGGTGAAGCTGTTTCTGGACATGGCGACTTCGCTCCTGGTGTTTCTGGGCGCCTATGAGCCCACCTATGGCCAGCGGGCGCAGAGGTTGCAGCAACTAGCGGAACGCCCGGAGCAGCAAGCACCACTTCCTTTTGGACTTAAGGCTTTTGCCGCACGTGTAAACGAGTGTACCCGGTGGAAAATAACCGGCGGCGGAGGTGATTGTAGCTCCGGCCCTGAAATTTCCCGGGAGGCGCTCGACTACGCTTGCCGGTTGTGGCGCTGGGAGTTGGCGCAGCTCACTTCAGCGGCGCCTGAAGCATCGCCGGAAGTTTTGTTTGCCGGGGTGGCCGCACGGCAGAGCGCTTCGCAGAAGCTGCGGGGATGGCTCTACGTCGCCCGGCGTACTGGTTGGCTGCGCGGCGTGCGAAACTGGCCGCGTTGGATAGCGATGGCCCCACGCTGTACTCCGCGTTATTACATTTATGAGGCCGCTTGGCGGCTGGCGGCAAGCGCAACCTGCTCCGCCAGCGAGCCGGAAATGCGCCAGATCAGGGAGCTGTTGCCCGTTGCCGGCGGGGATGGCAAAAACGAAGGTGACGCCAGGCAGCAACTCGCCCGCGAAGTGGCGTGGAATTATCGGACTTTTCTAACCGAGACGCGCGCATGATGCTCGCCTCTCGGCAGGGTCGTAAACGGAGCGCGAACGGCTGTTCGTTCAATGGAAAAAACCGCGCAGTCGCAAGCGTTGGCGATATTGGAATTCATACGCCTTCCTCGCCCAGGCGGCCGAGCGCCAGTAGCACTTATGCCAACGCTTGAACTCATGCAGTGTGCCGCCAAACTTGCTCTTGAACCGCCCATATCCACACATGTTGTAGATGCGAATCCCGCGTTGCGCCGCGATTTCCATGGCGGACCATTGCATCAGATCATTGGGAAAGTGTTTCCAGCCAGCCACGCGGCTGCCGGTGAAAGCGAAATACACGGAATGATCGTCGTGTGGAAACAAGCCCGTAGAGGTAATTGATCCGTCAGGATCCCGCATCTGAATAGCGAAAAGCAAATCGGCCGGCTTGAGAAACTTGAAAACGAGCTGCGGACATTCCACGCTGAACCCTGGGTGTACGTTCTTGCGCCGCAGGATTTCTTTGTAGCCGTCGAATAGCTCGGCCGCAAAAGCGGGATCATCCGTATCTTCGGCCCGCACCCCGAACTGTTCAGCCAGTCGGATGGCCTTGCGGCACTTCGGGTGCAAACGTCGATGCATGATTGCCGGATCTTCGCGGCTTAAATCAACCACGTACGAAAGTTGCACAGCGGGTTCATAGCCGAACTGCAAGGCGATTTCGTCGCTGATCGCGTGCCCCTCGATCTCAATGATCGCCAGTCGCTCGAGCTGAGCCAGTTCATCAAGGGCTCGGAAAAACGCCGTCTCGGAAAAGCCTTGGGTTGCCACCGGCCCCATGAAATTCGTGTACCAGCCCTGCAAAGGACTGCCAAGAATGCGAAAAGGGCCCCTTTGTAAAACCCCGCCGCAAAAATAGCCGATCGTGCGGCCATGCTCGCGAATTGCCCAATAGCGAATCTCGGCTTTGTGGTACGCCGCGATGTAATTCAGCCAGGCTTGCCGGTGAAAAACCTCCCGCCACTGGAACGGCTGGATCAGTTGGTCCCAATCGTGGATTTCCTCTGGAGATAAGGGCTCCAATTCGTAGCGAAGCGACACTGGCGATTCGACGGGCACGACTATTCTGTCCGGAGCTGGTTCCATGGAAACGCGATCCTTAGTCTAGATTTCTGATCTTATCCCCTATTGATGCACGGTGCTCGCGAACTTCAGTTTCCGTTTTTGCCTCCGCGACCTGAAGCGTTCAATGCACTCCACACTCTTTCCGGCGTAAGAGGCAAATCTTTAATAACCACACCCACAGCGTCATAGACGGCATCTGCGATGGCAGGAGCCACGGCAATCACAGGCCCCTCGCCGATGCCTTTAGCTCCAAAAGGCCCGGGGCCGTCACGGTTCTCCATCAAATGCGTCTCTATAATGGGAATATCCATGGCGGTCGGAATCCGATAGTCTAGTGGACCGGCGTTCAACAGCTTGCCGCTCTCGTCGTAAACCAGTTCTTCCATCAGGGTGTGGCCCAATCCCATGATCAAGCCGCCCTCTTCCTGCGCTCTAGCCTGCAGTGGGTTAATTGCCAAGCCCACTTCGCTCACGTTCACCAGTTTCCTCACTGCCACTTTTCCAGTGGCTCGATCCACCTCCACCTCGGCGGAGGTGAAGACGACTTCCCAGAAATCGGACAATCCTCCTAGCGGATGGCTAGAATCCTTTTCGCCTTGAAACATTCCCCTGCCGACAATTTCGCCTTGCAACGTTCCTAAGTATTGCTTCAATAATTCCCCATAGGAAATTGGACCTTGATGACCTCTGATCGTTGCGTTAGCGAATTCCGCGGCTTCTTCACGATCGATCACTCCCAGCTCGCGGGCAATTGCGCCAAGTTGAATCAGCAGATCTTCACATGCAGCCATCACCGCGCTTCCCATAGTGACCGTGGATCTGCTCCCCGCTGTCGCCAAATCGAAGGGAGCAACGGTGGTGTCTCCCATGATCACTTTGATTTGTTCGACGGGGATTCTTAAGATCTCAGCGGCTATCTGCGCGAACACAGTCCGCGCGCCTTGACCCATTTCCGTAGTTCCCACGGCGACGGTGACGCTGCCATCAGCGCGAAGCTTCGCCACGGCGTTAGAGACCGATGCCGGAATAGGAGTTTTTACTCCTATGGCTATGCCGCGACCTACATTGCTTTTCTTAGGATCGCCCCAGCCGACCATGGCGGCAGCCTTTTTGAGTCCTTCGCGCCAGTCTCCGTCCGCCGGAGTGTCACCCGGCACAAAAACCTCTCCTCTGGCGGGCAAATTGCGCAACCTGATTTCGAGCGGATCTATTTTTAATAACCGGCTTGCGGCATTCATCTGAGACTCGATAGCCCACACCAACTGGGGCATACCGAAACCTCTGCATGCGGTACTCACGACGGTATTGGAATAAATAGCTCTTGAAACGATGCGCGCATTGGGAGTGCGGTAAAGCCCGCAGCCCAGGAATCCTGCCTTCTGCACAATGCGCGTGCATGCATCCGCGTAGGCCCCCATCAGGAAATCGGCCTTGACATCCTGAAAAACAATTCTTCCTTCGAGATCGAAGCCGGTTTGCATCCTCACGGTTGCAGCCAGGCGGCGGACGGTGAAGAAACCGTCATCCAGCGAGGTAGATATTTTTACGGGTCTACCTGTCCGCATTGCCGAATAGGCGGCGAGAGGTTCCAGTTTAGGATAGCCTCTGCCTCCAAACCCTCCGCCAATATCGGAAGGAATTACCCTCACTGCCGACAGCTCTAGTCCGAGACAAGAAGCAACAACGCGTTGCAAAATAAAAGGACTCTGAATGGGACTCTTTATCGTTACGCCGCTATCCACGGGATACGCAATGCAGGAAAGAGGCTCTAAAGCGTGATGATGGATCATCGGAAACGAATACACCTCGTCGATAATCCGCGCGCATCCGTGTTTTGCTTGATCTACGTCCCCCCATTTGAATTCAAACTCACCGCAAACATTGGAGTCGCAGATTCGCCCGTCATGTCTCTTGCCTCCGGGATGAAGCAGGGGAGCGTCGGGCCTCAGCGCGTCCGCCACAGTGCAAACGGCGGGAAGTTCCTCATACTCGACGCGTATTTGCCGAATCGCCGCTGCCGCCGTATCTTCATCGTTCGCCAGAACGATGGCTACTGGTTCACCGTGATACTTGGTTTCTCCCGAGGCTAACAAGGGCTGATCGGCAATCACCGGCCCGAAACGTGGAACTGGCTGTGGCAGCTCGGAAGCAGTCAGGACAGCTACGACTCCAGGCATCTTCTGAGCGCCCGCGATATCGATGCTGATAATTCTGGCGCGCGCAAATGCGGATCTCAGCAGCTTGCCGTGCAGCATCCCGGCCATATTGCTGTCAATTGTGTACTCCAGGGCTCCCGTCACCTTCTTGACGGCATCCGCGCGCCGAATACTCTTTCCGACGTATTCCACTTCGGTCATCCCTTCATAGAACCGGCGTCTACGGTCTGCAATTTCTTCGCGGCCGAGGAGACCGCTCGTACAATCCGTTGATATCCCGTACACCGGCACAGATTGCCGGCAAGTGCTTCACGGATGTCGAGGTCCGTGGGATCGGGGTTTTCCATCAGCAAGGCTTTCGCGGACATAATCATGCCGGCCGTACAGTACCCGCACTGCACGGCGCCTTCTTCTATAAATGCAGTCTGAATAGGATCTAGTTCGCCGTGTTGCGCGAGACCTTCAATGGTCAACACCTCGCAACCGTCGACTTCCGGCGCCAACACGATGCACGAGTTAACAGCCTTGCCATCTAAAATAACTGTACAGGCGCCGCATTCACCTTGTTCGCAGCTTATCTTCGTGCCAATTAATCCCAACTGCTCTCTTAGCACCTTGGCTAATGTATGCGTACAGCTAACGTCTATGCTCGTGGTAGCTCCGTTGAGCGTAAATGTGATCGCAATTGAATCGGTTACCATTGCCCGCCCCGCGTTCCGATTCTGTTCAGTGAACACCGCACTGCCTCGGCCGTCAGAACCTTTATGAGTGCCAGCCGGTATTCCCGGGAAGCGCGCAGATCTGAAATTGGAGTTGCGGCGTCGACGACTTTCGCGAGCCCGCGTTCCCATATGTCAGGAACCTGGACTCCTTGCTGCCAAATGCTTTCCGCTTCATAGGCGCGAAAAGCAGTGGGACCAACGGCAGCAAGCGCAAGTCTTATTTCATTCGTAACAGAAGCAAATGCCGCGACTCCAACGATTGCCAGATCGGCGCCTTGCCGGCGTGCAAACCTGACATAGCACGAACTCGATGGAGCAGCAGGATAGGGAACAAAAATACTCTCCACAATTTCCCCTGCGGCAAGGCATGTCCGGTTTGGAGAGCGCACGAAAGAAGCTATCGGAACCGAACGGCGGCCATTCGAGCCGGCAATGTTGACCGTTGCATCGTAAAGCAAGAGTGCGGGCACGGTGTCAGCAGCGGCAGAGGCGTTGCATATATTTCCCGCCATGGTTGCCCGGTTACGGATTTGTTTTGAGCCGATGAGGTTTGCCGATTCAGCGATAGCCGGAAAGTTATGACGAAGGCAGGCGTGTTGCGCGATCTCGCTCAAGGTAGCCAGAACGCCGATAAGAACGCCTTCTTGCTTCTCCTGTATTGCCCCGCTCAGCTCGCGAATTTTACGGAGCAAGATTACCAACTTGGGGGACTGGGCGCCCACCCGAATGTTGTTAATCAGATCGGTGCCTCCCGCTAACGGCGCAGCGTCGCAAACAGCACCGGAAAGCAAAGAGAATGCATCCTCCAGAGTGGTCGGCGCTGCGTACTTAAACGTAACCACTGATCGTTCCTCCACGGATTACCGGCGTTCTCCGGACGAACGCCGATTAACGAATCGTTCGGTTATAGTCCGCTCCAGGCGTGAGCACGATGTTCCAGTACTCCCCGGAACCGCGAATGAAGCGACAGGAATGGGTTAGCTTGGGAGGAATTCGCACCGCTTTAGGTGATTCGATCCTGCACCATCGGTCGCCTAGCAAGATTTCCACCTCCAGCCCAGTCATGTCCGGATTGTTCCCCTTGAAAATGAACATGCTCTCATATTCGTGAGCGTGGGGCTCGATATGGGCCTCTGGATTGTCGAGGTTCTTCACGCTTCGCACGATGACGTAGATGTTCCCGTCGGGATTGTTGTTGTGGTCGGAAAAAACGTATCTGGTCCCCGGTCCCTTCTTGTGCTTAACCAGCTCATCAGCACTTCTGGCCACGACGTTCAGTATTAATTCTTCCAAAGCGCCTCCTTTGGCCTCTCGCCAGTGTTATACCTCAAAGAGCGGCGATGGCGGGCTTCACCGCGTTGACCCTTTCTCCCGTGCGGAAGCCAGCCGAGCCTGTTGATCTGACTATGAGTGCCACAAGCCTATCATCGGCCAGTAGGTAAACATGAACAGCACAATCAGACCAAACATGAGAACCGTAAGCGGGATCGAGAGCTTTATCATGTCCTTCGCGGTAAAACCGCCGGCCCCATAGGCGATCATTGCCGGAGCCGAGGTTACTGGCAGAACCGCCGTGCACTGGGCAACCAAACAAACGCCCATTACTATTCCCGTTACCGGGATGCTTGCATTGTTGAGTACCGTCAGGAACCCGAGGATTGCTGGTGTAACCGCGGTCAGGCACGATGTAATGCTGGTAAAGCAAAAACGGACTAAGAACACCAGGAAGAAAATGGATAGAGCCAGCCAGGTTACGGGAAGCTTACCCACGCCGGAGTCGACGAAAATAGCCTTCGAAAGCCACTTGTCCGCCGCTGTCTTCGTGAATATTTCGGCCATCGAGATGCCGGCGCCAAACAGGAGAATCGAGGTCCAATCCACCTTCTTATAGAGTTCGTTCCAAGTCGATACGCCAATATAAGGCAAGATCAGCATCAACACCGATAGAACGGAGATGGCGCTCGCCTCTATGTGGTGTACCTTGTCCGTCGCCCAGAAAAGGATGGTCAAAGTCATAATGATCGAGACTTTTTTTTCGCGAACCGACATCGGACCGAGATCGCTGATGCACTTGTTCAGATATTCCCGGCCGCCAGGAAGCTCCTCGAATTCGAACTTATACATCTTTGCCATCAGGAAATAGAGACCGATCCCGAGTAGTATTGTGTAGGGGAATGCGTAGTAAAGCCATTCCATGTAGCCAACCTGGGGATGGCCCGCATTCACTAGAAATGTTACGACCACCGGATTCGGCGCGGCCCCTGTAAGTACGCCAACTCCGGTTACCGATGGAAGTATTCCAGCCAGCAATAACATGGCTTTTCCGATTCTGCTAGTCGCCGGAAGTCCAAAAGAAGCGGTAAGACCAAGCACGATTGGAACTAGTGTCGCCGCGCGCGCGATCACGGAAGGAATCAAGAATGTCAGCACAAATGCGGTGATGATGATTCCAGCGATGATCGACTTCGTCTTGGTTCCTACCATCCTGATGATCAGGTATGCTATGCGCTTCTCAAGGCCTGTGCTGGTGATTGCAGCGGCTATGAACAAGCCTGCTGCCACGAAAACCCACCCGCTGCTTACAAACCCACTCATCGCCAAGGGGATGGCCCTGCCGGTCCCAAGCACAGGGCCGCTTGTACCTTGCGCCGGGGCAAATCCCAGAAAAACGATGGTCATACCGATCAAGGATATGGCGCTGACACCGTATGGGACGGCCTCCGTAATCCACATGAGCACCGTAAAAGCCATGATTCCCAGCATGCGCTTTCCGGCCACGGACAAGCCTGGAGGCGTTGGGGCCATGATGATAGCAGCCATGATCAGTAAGCTTACGATGATGATGATCGGCTTCTTATCGAACGACCCCTTGCTCGTTGCCATGCTCGTCGCCGTTGCGTTCTGCATCGTAGATCCCCCCGCATAGGTATTCCTCAGCCGCGCCCATTTTCGAAAACACTTTTCGGGACAAACGCATATCCCTCCAGCAACCGCCGGGCAGTTCTGCCAACACCAACGCGCTGAATCATCTTCGCCGGGTCGCCGGCATTCGACGTAACCTTTACGTCCATCACTCCATAAGGATGGCCGATCCTGAAGACGTCCGACTTTCTAGCCGATTCGTCCAGCACATCCCACACCACGGTTCCCTCAATTTTGCAGGCTGCTCCGGTGCAAACGCCGCCGGTCACCATGTACGCCCGATGCATTTTTTGCATGGAAGCGAGACGCGCTACAAAATCGATATCCTTGGCCGAAATAGTTTTGCCGTCGGCGTTCTTGTAGTCGCGCTTCCTGGAGACGAAGCCGATCTTCGGAATCGCGGGGCTCTCCTTGGTCGCGACTTTTGCCTCACGCACAATCCCTATCTTTGCGGCTACAACGCCGCGGATCTCCTCGATCAACGCGAGAATCTCAGGCATGCCTTCGACTTCCGTGGGCAGTTCCGTGCCTTGTAGCCCAAGTTCGTCCGCCTTGCAGAAGACAACCGGGTTCGCGGCATCGACAACGGAGACCGTGAATTTGCCTTTCGAGCCGAGGTCAATCGTGTCTTTTGGATTTCCGGTTGGCAGCAGTTTTTTCGTAACCGAGCCGGCGGGATCATCGAATTCGAGCAGGATGCGAGCGCCGGTTCCGGGAACGCCGGGAATTTCATAGTTGCCCTCGGACAGACCTCTACCATGCTTTACCGGGACCGTGGCGTAGATCATCTTGTTGGTGTTGGTGTTGTAGATGTTGACCATGGTTGTCGGCTCCGCCGGCTTTACGAATCCTTCATCGACTGCATAGAGTCCGACCGCCGAGGATATGTTTCCGCAGTTGCCGCGCCAATCGATAACGGATTGAGTGAGCGACACCTGGCCAAACGTGTAGTCGACATCAGCGCCGGGGCGGGAAGATGGCCCGATGATAGCGACTTTGCTGGTTAGCGAATTTGCACCGGCCAAGCCATCGATCTGTCTCTGATCGGGGCTGCCGAAGATTCTCAAGATGACTGCATCGCGAAGTTTTCCGGCCGGGGGAATCTCGTGTTCCTTAAAGAAAATCCCTTTGCTGGTGCCGCCGCGAACAATTGCGCAGGGCACACGTACCCATTCTCTATGCACGGTCATTCTCTCCTTCTCGGGTAAATCCACTGCGAGGATTCAAACAGGTTCAGCCTCAGTCTGACGCAAATGAGGTATGTCGGCAAGGCCGGTGCGGATGGCAAATCGAGTCAGGGCGATCCAGATAATAATCCTTTCCCAACTCTGCGAGCCGCCGAAATCGGTGTACAATCATTGCCACTTCCGTGACAAAAAAGGAAAACCTGGTGTTCACTAAGACGCCAGCCACACAAAGGTGCTCACAACGAACAGGCGTTTGTGGCTCGGGTATTGGTGCGCCCAAATCTTAATATCACGCCGGTGAGCGGTCATACAGAGCAAAGCGTCCCGCATTTCCTCTTTTGCAAATCTTGTTCGACGTCGGGGGGCAGTTTATGGCAGAGGGCACTATAAAAGAAAAAATCCGGGCAGGGCTCCATGATGAAAGCGCGCGTGTCGGTCGTGATCGAGCGCTCGGGGTCATTAAACCAGCAATGAAGAAAATGACGGCTTCCTATCCGGATTTGCGGAGCCGTTTAACTGCGGTCAAGAAATACTCGATCGATCACCTCCAGCAATTGTTGCCGCAAACCGTGAAGGTGCTGCGGGACCGGGGCTGGCAGGTACTCGTAGCCGATACTCCCCAGGAAGCGTTGGATTACATCGGCAAAATTGTGGGAAAGGGCCTGGTAGTAAAGTCCAAGACCAACGCGGGCAAAGAGATTAATGTCCCTCACTATTTGGAGGATCAGGGTGCGAAAGTTGTCGAAACCGATTTGGGAGATCGCATTAACCAGCTCGATGGCGGAGTTCCCAGCCATTCCTTAGCCCCGGCCATCCATGTGCCCATTGAGCGCGTAGCGGAATTGTTCTCCAAGGAAGTTGGCGAAAAGCTGGAGCCCGAACTGGAAGCTTTGGTTACTGCCGCCCGAAAGAGTTTGCGCAAGTATTTGGAACAAGCCGATGTCGGTATCTCAGGGGCGAACGCCGTGATCGCCGAAACGGGAGCGATTATCGTCACGGAAAACGAAGGCAATATTCGAGCCGTCACCAGCATCCCGCGAATTCATATAGCCATTGCCGGAGTGGAAAAAATCGTTCCTAAACTGCTGGACGGCATTGCGGTGGTTAAGGCGGCGGCAGCCTATGGCGTCGGCCAGGATATCGGCACATACGTCAGCGTGATTTCCGGTCCGAGCCGCTTCGAGAACGACGATTTCGCCTTTCTGGGGGCGGCGCAAGGTCCCCAGGAATTGCACATGGTATTCCTGAAACCTGGCCGTGAAAAAGCCATAGCCGACGATTACAAAGAGACCTTGTACTGCATAAATTGCGGGAGCTGCCTGAACTTCTGTCCGGTTTACTCGGCGATTGGCGAAAAATACGGATACAAATACCTGGGTGGACGGGGAACGGTCTTCACTGCCATGCACGCCAGTCTCGAGAAAGCCGAAGAAGCCGGCTTGTCTCTTTGTATTGGCTGCAAACGATGCGAAGAAGCCTGTGCCGTGGAAATGCAAACTCCGGGCATGATTGCCCGTTTGCGGGCAACCGCAGTGAGTGAGAAAGGCTTGCCGTGGGCGCGGAAAACGATGTTTGAGATGCTCGCGGCCAATAAGCTTCCCCGTTACGCGCGCTTGGCTGAACCGCTCCAAGGCATCGCAACCAAGGCGTCGGGTGAGGGTACGGCCAAGCCGCGAATGTCACTTTTCGACGGCTTGCCCACGGACCGATTAGTGCCCCTGCTTGCCCCGGAGCATTTCTCCGATCTCGTCAAGAAGCGCAAGCCGGCGACGGTCGCCCGCAAGGGTCATAAGGTTGGATTTTTTGCCGGCTGCCTGGTCAATTTCTTCCGCCCCGACTTGGGAGGAAGTCTGCTCGATGTTTTAGAACGTGAAGGGGTCGAAGTCATTACGTTCCCGGATGAAGCCTGCTGCGGCATCCCCGCCCTTACCAGCGGCGATGAAAGCGACGCCCGGAAGATGGCGGCTGTGAATGTGGAAATGTTGTCGCAACAGACCCTAGATCAACTGATCTTCCTATGTCCTACGTGCGCCAGCACGGCAAAGCGGGAATGGCCGCGTCTATTGTCACAAGACTCTAGATTGGCGCAAGCAGCGAACACACTGGCTGCGAAGGTAATGGACATCAGTGAATACCTGGTTAAGGTTGTTAAGATATCGCCTCCGCAAGGCAAAGTGAATTGCAAGGTGACCTACCATGATCCCTGCCATCTTGTGCGCGATTTGAAAATCAAAGATGAGCCGCGCCAGCTTATCAATTCGATTCCGGGTGTAGAGATGGTGGAAATGAAGGAGCCGGATAGTTGTTGCGGCTTCGGCGGCAGTTTCAGCCTCTTTTACTATGACCTGTCTCGCAAGATCAATGATGACAAGGTTAAACAGATCATGGAAACCGGCGCCGATTATGTGGTGACCGGTTGCCCGGGTTGCATGGTCCATCTCGCGGACGGGATTTCGCATGAAAATGGCCGGCAAAAGCCAATGCATGTAATCGAACTGTTGGCTAAAGCTTACAACCAGGATGGAGGCGAAAATCAATGAGCCGCCGCTTAGAGCAAATCGCAAGCTGTCGCGACGCACTACTGAAAGATTATCCTGACATGGCCTCCCGCGCTACGGCGATTCGGGAAAGCGCGGTGGCAAACCTGCCTGCGCTGGCGGAGAAGGCCAAGCAGAGCTTAACCGGCAAGAAATGCATCGTCTACCAGGCCAAAGACAAGGCGGAAGCAGCGACCATTCTTCGCAGTATCTTGCAGAACCAAGAGCAGGTTGTGAGGACCTATAGCAAGACGCTGCGGGAAATTGGCTTTGATGAGTTGATGTCCGCTCAAGGGACAGTGGTTAATCTGTCGAGGATAGAAGAGATTGTGTGGGCCGGCCAAGGCTCTCCGTTTCTCGGGCACCCGCGTCTTCCGCAGTGGGATTTGTCTCCTCAGGAAATCGAAGCGGCACTGCGAAAATTTGTCTCTTTTCAAGGCGAGGTTTCTCCGAAGCGCCTGAAGGAAACCGTCTATCGCCGGATCAAAGAGGATATTCTGCGCTGTGGATACGGCATAACCAGCGCCGACAGTGTGGTTGCGGAAAACGGTGTATTAGTGCTGCCTGAGGATGAGGGCGATGGCCGCGCGGTGAGCAACTTGCCCTACCATCACGTGGCGGTGGCCGGCCTGGACAAGCTTACGTGGCTGGCCGAGGACGCGGTCACACTGGCCCAGACGACGGCGGTTTATGGAATGGGGCGCAATACACCAAACTATTGTTCTTTAATCGCCGGCCCCAGCCGCACCGCCGATATCGAGTTCAGGATGGCTTACGGAATGCACGGCCCGAAAGAAGTGCATGTCATCCTGTTGGATAACGGGCGATCGGCTTTGCGCGACCAGGGGCTGGGAGGTCTGCTGAAATGCATCGACTGCGGCTCATGTTACAGCGAATGCGCGGCACTGGCGGCGAAGTGTAAGTGGTCCGAAGTGGTGCTCACACCTAAAGGAATGGCTTTGGGTTTGGTACAAGGCCGATTGGCCCCACTCAGTTCCGCCTTGGCCATGTCTGATTTTGTTTGCCCGGTCGGACTGGATGCCAAAGGCGTGGTCGATATGTTAACGCAAGTCAAATGCTAGACCAGATTCGCGGAAGGTGCGCCCCGCAAAGGAGCCGGGCGTACGGGGTCCCCGGCAAACGCTTGGCGTTTGCTGGGGTGACATCCAAGCGGCGGTGATACTCAAGGGATATACCCACTGATAAATTACTCTAGACCAGAGAGGCCTTATGGAAAATCAAGTATTGATAGAAGGCGTCGCCAAGGGGAAGCCGGACGGCACGGATACGAGGCCTACTAAATTCAGGTGGAATCTGGCATTCCTCATGTTCTTTCTCTCCTTCATGGTTTACATGGATAGAGTGAATCTATCGGTCGCGACCCCCGCGATTATGAAGGAATTTCACTTTACCAAGATGCACATGGGTTATGTGCAAACCGCTTTTTTCCTTGGCTACGCTCTCATGCAGGTTCCTGGAGGAATATTTACGGAACTGTTTGGACACCGCAAGGTTGTGCCGGCAGCCGTCACGCTTTGGTCGGCCTTCACGGTGCTGACCGCATATTGCAGCAATTTCGTGTGGTTTGTTATCGTGCGATTCTTGTTTGGCGTGGGCGAAGGCCCGATTTATCCGGCCTTTAATAATTTTGCCGTGCAATGGTTTAACCGGAGCGAACGCGCCAAAGCCAACGCGTTTCTCCTCGGCGGAACGTTTTTTGGTCCGGTGGTTGGACCGGCGGCTACCGTATCGATCATGCTCGCCTTTGGCTGGCGGTCGGTATTTGTTGTTTTTGGCCTGGTGGGAATTGTTGCGGCCATGTCCTGGTACTGGTTCGCCAGCGATTCGCCGCGCACCAGCAGCCGCATCAACGCCGCGGAATTGAAACATATTCAGGGACCGGAACGGGTCGATGACAAGAAGGAAGTTGCCCCATGGAGCAGTTTTATAGGATCGATGCAATTCTGGGCAATTGCCATCCAGTATTTCATCGCCGACTACATCATGTATGTGTTCCTTGCCTGGCTGCCTCTGTACCTGATGGAGGTCAATCACTTTTCGCTACAGAAAATGGGCTTTGCCGCGGCCCTGCCGTGGCTGGCGATATGCACCATGGTGTTTGTGACCGGCTTTATCAGCGACAGGCTGGTTGCCAGAGGCGTCTCAAAGTATAAGGCGCGGACATATTTTGGAATCCTTGGGCTGGTGCTTTGTTGCGGGGCGCTCTATCTGGCGGCGGTGGCGAAAAACCCGGCTTGGAACGTGTTGTGGATGACCGTATCGCTTGGGTCGTTAGGATTCACCTTCAACGCCTCTTGGACCTCCTGTAATGACCTCGGCGGTAAGTTCTCTGCCTCGGTCTCCGGCTGGATGAACCTGTGGGGCAACGCCGGCGGAATATTGGCGCCCACGTTGACTGCCTGGCTGGCCACGCAATATGGCTGGAAGGCGGCCATCATGGTTACTGCCGCCAGCGCATTGATCGGGGTGGTGGCATGGTTTGCCGTTAAGCCGGACGTACCTTTGCGGTTGCGGCGTCCCGCGGACAGTGTAAGTGCTTAACATCCGGTGATCGGCAATGCCGGACAGCGAGCGATCAGGTAAGGGCACGGCCGCAGCCGTGCCCTTGCTTCGATCAGAGCATTACCAGAGATACTGTATCCTTCGCCACGGGTGTCATCGTGAGGAGGTTCGCCGCTTTTGCGAACCGACGTGACGATCTATGCATTTCACCGACGCCACCGTAAAAATGCAAATACCTGGACCCTCACGTCGCGTCCTAACGGACGCTCTTCAGGATGACACACTGGAATGATTGTTCTTGGGGATACACCAGCCCTAACACCGCTTTTAGTTCGGCTTCCGAGGAATCGCACTCAGTTTCTTGCCTTCGACGTCAATTGCCACGAACTCTTGATCACATTGGACAAGCAGCCGGTTTTCGTCGATCCAGCCGTATCCGTCGGCTTTGAGGCATCGAAAACGCGGTTTCTGATCGATCCAAAGCACACGAGTTAAGCTGCCGCATCTGTCCGGTATTTGCAGATAGGCGAGATGCGATGCAGCGGGAGATCGCGATGGCCGCTGAAACTCGGTAATGCAGGCGCCTTCGGGAGATACCGTGCTCTCAGTGCCTGAACGGATGTCGCATTCAATGATTTGACTGTGATCGTTGCCAATCTGAGTGCATGTTGCAAGGCTTCCATTTGCCGCCAGCGTGCAACTGGCAGCCGAGGCACATCTTGGGGGCAGCGCGTCGAAACCATGTGCCGGCAACTTCAGCAACCCGAGTACGTCGCCATAAGCCCCGACGCTGGCGATGAACAAGCGATCGCTCGCCACGATATCAAAGACGCGGGTGCTCTCCGGCACTGGCTGTTTCCATGCGCGCCGGCTGCGAAGGGTGTAGAGGAAGAACCCATAATCCGCTTTGCGGGGAAGCAGCTCTGTGCGCTTGCAGTCCGGACACTCATCCTTGCCGGGAGCGATTGAATACATCAGTTGCTTGGAATCGGGGGTGAAGCCGACGAGGAATACCTTCACCGGCAAATACCGTCCGGCCGAATCCTTTCCTGCCGTTGTTAGCTGGATCGCTTCACCCGTCCCCGTGGGGCGCAACCACGCATTATGGTCTTTTATGTAGGCAATCCAATGCTGATCAGGCGAGATTCTGGGCTCGGTAGAGCCGAAGCGCAGATCGAATTCAACCGGACCGAGTTGCAATACTCGCGTCAGGGTGTTATCGCGAGAGACGCGGAGTACGTCTGCGTCCACGGCGACGAAACGATCCTGGGCAAAGGCCGCCGAGACGAACAGCAACGTAATTCTCAGATAGCGTCGCCACATGCTCAGCAGTGTACCCGAACCGAGGCGAAAGACGAATGTGGCATAGCTCGGCCACGGCGTAGCTCGCTGCGGGCGGGATGGGGGCCCCAGGTTCCGCGCCGCCAAGCACTCCTTTGAGATATGCCGCGCAATCTGGTCAGGCCGTGCCATTTGTAGCAAATGGCTTATTCGGCTGTTCGACGCTAACCTAAGGTCGCCGTCAGCCTAACCTCTCCGGGCCATGGGAAAACCGCAACCCCCGCTGTGGTACAAAAGTTCACACATTAGGTATTAGCTTTCCAATAAATGCTCAGGGTTCGGGCTTAGGTGAACTTTGATATTCATTAATTGCACTGCGTTCAATTTATTGTTCACCTGCCAGCGCCCGTAATCCAGAGATACTCCTGCCTTTACGTGATTTCCGTCTCACTGGAATTCTGTCGAGCAGCACAGGTCGGAGTGGCAGCCAACCTGCCTCCCTGCAATGCGGGATAGTCGGTTCACGGAGGGCCAGATTGCGCTTGACACGGCTTTTTGCTCTGTTTGTTTTGGTGGTGCTGTTAACCATAATCGTACCCAACTCTGCCAGCGCGCAGGCCAGTTGTACGCCGACCAGCACGACCGCAGTCACCGTCTGCACGCCGACGCCGAATGCCACGGTGGCCTCGCCAATGACCGTGACCGCATCGACCAACTCCTCGCCTGCGGTACAGTACATGCAGGTGTACGTCGATAATCAACTGCAGTACACGACCTACACCACGAGCCTGTCAGCAAGCATCCCCATGACCGTCGGCAAGCACAACCTCGTTGTACAGGCCTACAACGGCACGTTCATGAAAACGCCGCTGTCCGTCACGATCATCGCGCCGCCCCCTCCGCCCTCGGGCACGCCGGCCAGTTGTACGCCAACCAGCACGACCGCGGTGACCGTCTGCACCCCAACGCCGAATGCCACGGTGGCCTCGCCAATGACCGTGACCGCATCGACCAACTCCTCGCCTGCGGTACAGTACATGCAGATCTACGTCGACAATCAACTGCAGTACACGACCCACACCACGAGCCTGTCGGCAAGCATCCCCATGACTGCGGGCAAGCACTACCTTGTCGTGCAGGCCTACAACGGCGGGTTCATGAAAACGCCGCTGTACGTCACGATCACAGCAGCACCGCCCACGCCGTCGATCTCGATCTCGCCGAGCTCGACCACGCTGGCGTTGTCAGGTACGTGGCAGTTCACTGCTTCGGTTACGGACGAGCCCAGTACGGCAGTTTCCTGGACGGTGGATAGTGTGGCGGGGGGCGATGCTACGACGGGAATCATTACCGTGAATGGCCTGTATACAGCGCCTGGCACGCCCGGGACGCACACGGTGACGGCAACGTCGAACTCTGACGCCTCGTTGACCGCCAGCGCAACTGTAACGGTGGCGAATAACCCTCCATCGTCGGGCGTTTACACCTACAAGTACGATAACGGGCGGACGGGCCTGAACTCGAATGAGAGCAAGCTGACGGTTGCGGCGGTCACCAACGGAGCCAACTTCGGCAAGCTCGGCACCTGGACCGTGGACGGCAGCGTTTATACGCAGCCGTTGTACGTGCCCGGCGTTTCCCTCACCAGTGGCACCTATAACGTGCTGTACGTGGGCACCGAGAACGACAGCATCTATGCGCTCAACGCCGATGTGCCGGGAAGCGTGCTCTGGAAGCGCAGTTTCCTGACTGCGACGGCTACCATCGGCCATGGCTATACGGGCGGACGCACTTCGATCGGCGGCAATGTCGGCATCACCGGCACGCCGGTCATCGATCCCGCCACCAACTGGATGTACGTGGTCGTACGCACCACCGAAAGCGGCAACCAGGTGCAGCGGCTGCATGCCATCGACATCACGACGGGGGCCGACGTGCTGACCGCCGCGGCGATCAACCCCGTGGCCAGCGGAACCGGACTGGGCAATGACGGCGCCGGCCATGTTCCCTTCCTGCCGCTGACCCAGAACCAGCGTCCGGCGCTGCTGCTGACGAACGGCATCGTCTTCGTGACCTTCGCCTCGTTCAGCGATTACGATCCGTATCACGGCTGGGTGATCGCCTTCGATGCCACTTCGCTGGACTTCATCGACGCCTATAATGCGACGCCGAACGGCGGTGGCGGCGGCTCCTGGATGGCGGGCGCCGGGCCGGCAGGGGACAGCGATGGCAACGTTTATTTCGCCACCGGCAACGGCCGCCCGGACGCGACCGCGCTCTTCGATCCGCCGAACGATCTGCCCAACAGCTTCCTGAAGTTGAAGGTGATTGGCGGCAAGCTGACCCTGGTGGATTATTTCTCGCCCTACAACGCCAAGTGCTTGAGCGCGGACGACCTGGATTTGGGCTCATCCGGCCCGACGCTGATTCCGGATCAGTTTGCCGGACACAGCATCCTTGCGCTCGGCAGCAAGGAAGGACGGGCCTACCTGCTCGATCAAAACGATCTGGGCAAGTTCCACGCGGGCAGTGACAGCCAGATTCTCAGCTCGGTGCTGTTTAATCCGGCGGCTTGCGGACAGGCGGCTTTCAACGCCAATGCCCCGCTGCGCGTCTACGGTTCGCCCGCCTACTGGAACGGCAACATCTACTTTGGCTCGGCGTTCGGGCCACTGCGGCAGTACAACATCAGCAACGGAACCCTGGTGAAAACGGCACTGTCGGCGCATCTCTACCCGGGCAACGGACAAACCGGACGCGGTCCGCTGACCATCGTCTCGGCCAACGGGACTGCCAACGCCATTGTCTGGACGGCGGAGAACGATCTCACCGGCAAAGGCTGGCTGCGCGCCTTCGACGCCACCAACGTCGCCAATCAACTCTATTTCACCAACTTTGGCGCGGGCGGCAATTTCATCATCCCGATGGTCATCAACGGAAATCTCTACGTCACCGGCCAAGCCACCGTCTACAAGTACGGACTGCTCCACTAGAGCGGTTCCACAGTCGATATACCTAACCGCCGGGCTTCTTTGAAGGGGCGCGGCTTCATAGGCTGCTGAAGAACTCGTAGCAGTGTCATCCTGAGGTCGCGCTGATTTTGCGCGACCGAAGGATCTGCTTGATTCTCAGCACGCGCAAACAGCAGATTCTTCGCTCCCCCACCCCAGCAACGGCAAAAGCGGCCGTTACCGGGGACCCCGGCTACGCTCAGGATGACACCTCGGAAAGCAGCTTTTCAGGAACCTCTTCAGCCGGAGTCCCCGGCACGCGCCGCGGTTGCGCGTGTTGAGGCAGATAGGCTGCCGATAGCGGTCCCCTGCCAGTTTTCATATTAGAATGTAAATTTGACGGAGAACGCGGGAACAAACACGATGACGACCCATCCCCTTCAAATTGCGCGGCTGACCAAATCCATCGAACTTTCCGATCAAACCAAGCACCTCGAATTCGAGATCCCCGAAGTGGAGAGCTTTGACTTCAAGTCAGGACAGTTCGTCTCCATACGGGAACAGCGAGCCGATGGCAAGTGGATCACCCGGGCGTACTCGGTGGCTTCCGCGCCGCGGCGCAACTGCTTCGATGTTTGCCTTAACCGGGTCGAGAGCGGATTCATGTCGAACTACCTTTGCGACATCGCGGTGGGCACGGAGGTTCACTTCCACGGACCGCACGGGTTATTCATGCTGCGTGAACACCGTCAGGATGCTTTGTTTATTTCCACCGGAACCGGTGTGGCGCCGTTCCGCGCCATGGCGCAATGGCTCTTCGCCGACCCGGCTCGCAACGCCGGGCATTGCTTCTGGATGGTCTATGGAACGCGTTATCCCAAGGACATCTACTACCGCGAGGAGTTCGAGCGGATGGCTGCCGAGCACCCTAATTTTCATTACGTGGTGACTTTGAGCCGCGCCCAGGAAGAGTGGAAAGGATACCGCGGCTATGTGCAGGAACGCGTTCGCGAAATCGTGGGCAAGCGCACCGACATGCAAGCCTATATCTGCGGACTGAATGACATGGTCTCCGCCACGCGCGACCTGCTGCAAAACGAAATCGGCTGGGACCGCAAACAGATCTTCTACGAGCGCTACGACTGATGTAAGCGCGGACCAGAGCAGCTCCACAGAAGATATACCACGACAGATCAGACTGTCATGGCGAGCGAAGTCGAGCCACCTTTTGTTCTTGCTGCCGAAAACAAAGGGTGGCTCCACTCCGCTTCGCTGCGGTCGCCATGACATTTTCTGAAGAATTCTTGGATACACCTGCAAGGGAATTGCTCTACAGAGTTGCGCTCCGATTCAGATTCAAGCCTAGATCATCGGGATCTTCACCCCGGCGCGGCGCGCGTAATCACGTGCCTCATCGTATCCGGCATCGACTTGGCGGGCAATGCCGAGGCCGGCATCGTTCGTCAGCACGCGCTCGATGCGGCGGGCCATCTGATCCGTACCATCGGCAACCGTAACTTGTCCCGCGTGCGTGGAATATCCGATGCCCGTTCCGCCCCCGTTGTGAATCGAAACCCACGATGCGCCTGAGGCGGTGTTGAGCAGGGCGTTCAGCATCGGCCAGTCGGCGATGGCGTCGCTGCCGTCTTTCATGCCTTCGGTCTCGCCGAAAGGCGAAGCCGCGGAGCCGCAGTCGAAGTGATCGCGGCCGATTACAACCGGCGCCTTGATCCTTCCCTGCTTGACCAGGTCATTGATTGCCAAGCCGAACTGCGCGCCTTCACCGCATCCGAGCCAGCAGATGCGCCCCGGCAGTCCCTGGAACCTAAGGCGCTTGCGGGCCAGATCGATCCAGCGCTTCAGCACGCGGTCTTGCGGGAAGAGTTGCAGCACGAGGTCGTCGGTCACCGCGATGTCGGCCGCGTCTCCCGAAAGCGCCACCCAGCGCAGCGGCCCGCGCCCCTGGCAGCACAGCGGCCGCAGGTAGGCGGCGACGAATCCCGGGATATCGTAGGCGTTCTTGACTCCCTGCTGGAAGGCAAAGGTGCGCAGGTTGTTGCCAAAGTCGAAGCTAACCGCGCCCATCTTTTGCAGACGCAACATGCCTTCAACGTGGCGGGCGATGGCAGCCAGCGAGCGCTCCGTGTAGGCCTTGGGGTCGCGTTGGCGAAGTTCGAGCGCGGCCGCCGGCGGCATGCCGTTTGGCACATATCCGTTCAGCGGATCGTGCGCCGAGGTTTGGTCGGTGAGAATATCCGGCAGCACGCCGCGATCCGCCAGCTCCGGAATGACGTCGGCGCAATTGCCGATTAAACCGACCGAGATATTTTCTTTTTTGCGGATGGCGTTTTTGAGGATGCGTAGCGCCTCGTCGAGCGAATTGACCATGAAGTCGAGATAGCCGGAGCGCAGACGCTTCTTGATGCGCTCGGCGTCGACTTCAACTCCCAGAAAACACGCTCCGGCCATGGTTGCCGCCAAAGGCTGGGCTCCCCCCATTCCTCCCATGCCGCCGGAGACGATCAGCTTTCCCGCCAGCTCGCCGCCGAAGTGTTTGTCCGCGGCCGCCGCAAAGGTCTCGAACGTCCCCTGGATCATCCCCTGCGAGCCGATGTAAATCCACGAACCTGCGGTCATCTGGCCATACATTGTCAGTCCCGTGCGCTCCAGTTCGTTGAACTTCTCCCAATTCGACCAATGGCCGACCAGGTTGGCGTTGGCGATCAGCACGCGCGGCGCGTATTCGTGGGTGCGGAATATGCCGACCGGCTTGCCCGACTGGATGAGCAGAGTCTCGTCGTTTCCGAGCGACTTGAGCGATCGCACAATGGCGTCATAACACGCCCAATTCCGTGCGGCGCGCCCGGTGCCGCCGTAGATCACCAAGTCGTGGGGCCGCTCACCCATTTCAACCGTGTTCATAAGCATCCGCAGTGCCGCCTCCTGCTGCCACGACTTACAGCAGATTTCGGTTCCACGCGGCGCCTTGATGGGCGAATCACTACGGCGAGGCACTTCGCCTTCAATGGGCATTTTCGCCTCTGTCGGCGGAAAAATTGTTAGACCAGTTCGCGAGGTGATGATTCCGTGCTACACCAATCTGGAAAATACTTTATAGCAAAACCAGGGAGGATGTATCCCGGAGCCAGCGCACTCCAGTCGACGCGACCATCAGGGAGCGGCGACCTTAAACGAAACGAAAAAGGACATAGCATCCCTGGTTTTGCCGTAGTTCCGGCAAGTCAGCAAAGGCAAATGCGGAGGGCAATTCCGCGAAAGGTATATCCCATGAAGCAGCCAGTTTATAGCTCAGGTGCAGCTATTCTGAAACCGCGAGAGCGGCGAACTGGCGAGGTCACCAGGTATTGTAAGGAGTACCGTCGCTGCCGATCCTGTCGGAGCCGCTGTGCACATCGGCAATTCCGGGCTGCGTCTGATCAAGGCTGCGCATAGAGTCTTCCATCTCGGTCGTCCAAGTATCGGCTGAGTTGGTGAAAGGATCCTTTGGGATAGACTTGACGTAACCGGCCTGCGCGACATCCGCCAGCGTCTGCGGCGCCCTCTGCTTATCCAGCGTGTACTGGTCGATGGCATTGCGCAGCGTATAAAGGTCTTCCCGCAGCACGGATTCACGAGCGCGAACCAGCGATTGCTGATAGAGCGGCACGGCGATTCCCATCAAGATAACGATGATGGAGATCACGATCATCAATTCGATGATGGTGAAGCCCCGATTCATGCAACAATGCGGGGTCCCCGGCACGCGCCGTACCAAGGAAGCCTTTCGCTGCGAAATTTCGATCCCGCTCAAGCGCTCGCTCTGTCTCAGAGGAGACCACGGTTGCGCGTGTTGGGGTGGAGGCGGCTCGGCCTGCTTCCGCGGCGCGGATTCGCAGCCGGACGCATTTCCGGTTTTACGCGTGAGGATCATCACCAATCCTGATACTTAGAACCGTCAAGAGCGGTGTCGGTTGACTTCGAATAAACATCGAAGACGCTCTGCCCGCCCCACGAGGTCGAGTCCGGACTGTCCTGCATCGACCGCAAGCCCCAATCGGTGGTCTTCGTCATTGGATCGATCGGGATACGGCGCAGGAAGCGGATCTTTTTCCCCTGCACGTCCACGCCTTTGGCCAGTGTCTCCAGGTCGGGCGGATAACCCTGGCTGTCCAGTTTGATCTGGAAAGCGCCCCGGTCGGCAGCGTCCTTATAACGATCGATGGCGTCGCGCATTTCCCACAGGCGCGTTCGCAGTTCACGCTCCCTCTCGCGCTTGATGGCCGTACGAACCATGGGAATCGCAGTCCCGGCGAGGAGGGCGATGAGAGCAATCGCGACGATCAACTCGACAAGAGTGACGCCGCGCATGCTGCGATCGGATTGCTGTCTGCGGTTACTCACAGCTTCTATTGTAGCGGTTCATCAACCCGGATTCCTGCTCTGCCTCCCGCGAATCGCCTTTCGCCCTGCCCCCATTATTGGATGCTGATAATTGCCTGGGAACCAGCGGCGTTTTGCGACCCTTGGGCGGCGTCGCGCAGTACCGCCCGGTTCACGTTCAATGTCGCCTGCCCGGACTTCACGGCCAGGAATGTCAGTGTGAAAATACTTCCATTCCCCGAGACGCCGGGGGTGGAGGGCGGGCGCGAAGCCGTCATCTGGATGCTCCCGGCCTGCGTATCCTCGCGGTGGACCAGCGCTACGGGCTGGCCATCCTTGCTCAATAAATCGCCGTTGGAGACGTTGACCAGTTGCAGCATCTTCGGGTCATAAGCCACCTGCACCGGAACCGAGGAGATGTTCTGCGCGCCGCTGAGCATCACGTTGACGGCAAAAGTGCTTCCGACCTTTTGGCTGATCATTGCCGGATCAAAGCTGATCACCGGTCCCGCCCCCATCTGTCCCATACGCTGCACGGCCGGGGTTATACCACCGCTTGGCGGGGATGTGGACGCCTGTTGTGTCGGCGGTGCCGGGGCCGGAGCTGCCACCGCTGGCCGCCCAGCGCCACCCGCAGGCGCTTGCAAAGCGCCGGACGGAGGCAGGGCTGGTGCAGCAACCGGCGGTGCCGACCCGCCTTGTTGACCGGGCTGCGCAGCTCCAGGCGCAGGCTGTGCGGGAGTGGAAGCCGGGGCCACTACCGGCGGGATACGCCGAATCTCAATCGCGTTCGCCGTCCCTATGTTGACGGCCCGCGTATTAAATTCCGTCACGTCGAGCGAGCGCACGATGTGTGGCGTGAGCACGAAAAGAATTTCGTTCTGGATGCGTTCAGTCTGGCTCTGGCCAAACAGATACTTAAGAATGGGAATCTGCGAGAGCCACGGAAGTCCGCTCATTGCGCTGGTGTTCGAATCTTCCAGCAACCCGCCGATCAGGTTCACCTCGCCCTCGCGCAGCCGGATCTCGTGTTCGATGCGGTCCTGTCCAATCACCGGCTGATTGATACCGCCGATGTTCTGGAAACTCACCACCGAGGAAATCTCGAACAGAATCTTCATGCTCACTTCCCGGTTGGCATGAATGTGCGGGGTCATGTCGACGTTTACGCCGACATCGATGTAATTGAACTGCGTATTGACCAGCGGATTGACGCCGACTCCACCGATGCCGGGCTGAAACGAACCGGTGGCCACGGGCACGCGCTGACCGATTTTGAGAGTCGCCTTCTGGCCGTCCACGGCGCGGATTTGCGGCTGCTGGATGACCTTTGTGCGGCTGTCGTTCATCAGGAATTGCACGCTCATGGAAGGAATGCTGACCGCAAAATTGCGCGCGTTGAGATTCGCCAGATCGTTGAGACTTAGGCCGCTGGTGCTGGAAGTGCTGGTGGTGCCAGTCGTTGTGGTACTGCTGCTGGTTGTGGAGGAACTCAGGGGATTGGTGCTCTGCAAAGTAACCGTGGGATTCGAGGTCGAGCTGAACGGCTGCTGAATTCCCAGTTGGCGCAGCTTGTCCCGCGATACGTTCATGATCGCCACTTCGACCACAACTTCCGGCTTTGCCTTATCGATGTCGTTCAGAATTTTTTCCGCCAACGCGATCTGGTCGGCCGTGCCGCGCACCACGATCGCGCCCGAGCTCTGCAACTGCTGCACCCGCGGAAGCTCCAGCAGAGTTCGCAGCGTGTTGGTCGCATCCTGTATGTCTGTGGGGGTACTCCAGTTGGAAAGATAGAAAGTGCGAATGACCTGCTGCTCGATCTCGGTGCGTTTGTTCTTCGTATCGGCGGCGATAAAGATGGTGTTTGGCGTCACCGGCCGCCAAAAGGTTTTCGACTCCAGGGCTACAATCTGCAGCGCTTCGTAGAGACTGACATTATTCAGTTCGATCCGTATGCGTCGCGAGGTGTAATCGGGATCAAACAGCACGTTGACACCCGCCAGTTTGCCTATGGTTTCATAAATAACCTTGGCGTCCTCGCTCAGCTTCAGGGTGATTGGTACGTTGGAGATCGGTGCCAGCTCAACCGGACCGGCGGCCTGCGCCGCCATCGGGCTCAAAGTGTTAGGCGCCGGCGGCGACTGGCCGGGAGCCCGGCCAAGCTTCTCGATTAGAGCCTGTGTTCGCCGGATCTCCTGATCGGCGATGGGATCGGCGGGATCAATCAGTTTGGCCGCCTGGAACTCGGCCAGAGCCTCCTGAAGCTTCCCGTCATCGCGCAGCAACTGGCCGCGATGCACATGCGCGGCCGCCGCCAGAAACTTCGTGCGCGTATACGCGAGGCGATAGCTCATGTCCTTGGGCTTCAGGTCGTAGGCTTGTTTGTAATAGTTATACGCCGCTTCGTAATTCTGGCGGACTTCGGCGTCCTGCCCTTTTAGAAACAGCGATTTGGCGTTGTCTTTGCCTTTTGTGGCGGCGGGCACAGTTGTCAGGATGGCGAGCAGCAAAACCATCCCAACGCGCTTCAGGCGTCTCATCCCACTCCTTAGCTTGCTCGCGTGGTGCGGTTTTCAGAACGGCCTGTCCAGTCGCAGACAGGCCAGGACTGCTGGAGTACAGATTATATCAGCTCACGGTTAAGTTCTTCGTCTGTGCTAGCATACAAACTTCGGCCATGTTGCCGCACGCTTTGCGCGCGGTCGTATGGTCTTGGAACGGCATTGGATAATGGCCCGTCATTCCCCACAGCAAACCCGGCCGGAGAAGCCCAAGAACGTCCGCCGTGACCCCGTAGCCGCCGGCGAACGCGATGCCACCAGCAACCGGGCCGCGTGGCATAACTACTTTCTGGAAGATCGCCTGGAAACCGGTATCGTGTTGCAAGGCACCGAAGTAAAGTCGGTGCGCGCGGGCCAGGCCAATCTCAAAGACGCCTACGCTCTCGTGAAAGATGAAGAGTTGTTCCTGATCAATGCGCATATCGGTCCCTACGCCCACGGGAACATATCCAATCATGAACCCCTGCGCAGCAGAAAGTTGTTGGCCCATAAGAACGAAATCTTGAAACTTTCCAGCAAGGCCCTGCAGAAGGGTTTGACCCTGATCCCAACGCGCATGTACCTCAAAAACGGGCGCGTCAAGGTTGAAATCGCGGTCGCGCGCGGCAAACAACTCTGGGATAAGCGCGAAACCGAACGCCGCCGCACCGCCGATCGCGAAGCGCGCGAGGCGGTAGCCCGCAGTAGAAAAAGCTAGAACCGGAGTCATGGAAGGTATGCCCAGCCGAGAATGTTTGAAAGAAAGGAAGCAATTAGGAAGCAATGAAGACCGTTCTTTCCACGCAATCTCCTTCCCAACTTGAAACCGAGTGTCTCATCGTCGGCGTTCTCGACCACGGCGACAAACAGAATCCTCAACCGGAGCTGCAAACCGGCGACAGCGCCATCCGCCAGGTAGCGCAGGATTTGATCGCCTCCAAGGAAATCACCGGCAAGGCATCCGAGACCCTGCTGCTCCACTGGCCGCAAGGACTGAAAGCAAAGCGCCTCCTGTTCGTTGGCGGCGGCAAGGCCAAAAACTTCGCCACGCCTGAGTTGCGCAAGCTGGCCGGCACCGCCGTGCGCTTCCTCAAAGGCAAAAACATCAAGAGCTTCGCCCTCCTTGCCCCCGACCAAGCGAGCACACGGGCAAGTCGCTCCGAGTTCGCCGTTTCGGAGGCCGTGCGGGTCATGGTGGAGGGCGCCTACGTCGCCGACTTCGATCCTGACTATTACCGCAGCGACCGCAAAGATCAGAAGGTGCAGGAGTTCACGATTCTGCTTAGCGAGGGGACGGATCGCTCCCCGCTCGAGCCCGCCGTCGAAGAAGGGCGCATCATTGCCGAGTCCCAGAACTTCACCCGCGACCTAGTGAACGAGCCTGGCAACCGCATGACGCCCACCATCCTCGCCGATCGCGCCAAAAAAATGTGCGAAGAAGTCGGACTACCCTGCGAAGTCTACGGGCCTGACAAGATCAAAGAGCTGAAGATGGGCGCATTCTGGAGCGTGGCTCAGGGTTCGGACGAGGAGCCCCGGCTCATCGTCATGCGTTACGAGCCGAAGAACGCGCCGCCAACCCCCGTGCTCGGCCTGGTAGGCAAGGGCATTACCTTCGATACCGGCGGCATCAGCATCAAGTCGGCCGATGGCATGGAAAAAATGAAGTACGACATGGCGGGGGGCGCCGCCATGATCGGCGCCATGCGCGCCATCGCCCTGCTCAAGCCCAACGTGCGCGTCATTGGCATCGTTTGCGCCTCCGAAAACATGCCCAGCGGCAAGGCGCAGAAGCCCGGCGACGTGCAGATTGCCATGAACGGCAAGTCGATCGAGATCATCAACACCGATGCCGAAGGACGCCTCGTGCTCGCCGACGGCCTGCACTACGCGCGCCAGATGGGCGCTACCCACCTGCTCGACGCGGCCACCCTCACCGGCGCCTGCGTCGTTGCCCTGGGCTACGTCAACGCCGGCATCTTTTGCAACGACGAAAAATTCTTCGAACAGCTTGCCCAGGCAATCAAACTGGCCGGCGAAAAAATGTGGCGCTTGCCGGTCGATGCCGAGTACCAGGAGCTGATCAAGTCCGAGATCGCCGACATCAAGAACACCGGCGGACGCTGGGGCGGAGCGGTCTCGGCCGCCATGTTCCTCAAGGAATTCGTGGAAGATACTCCCTGGATTCACCTCGACATCGCCGGCACCGCCTGGATCGAGGACAGCAAATCGTGGATTGCCAAAGGCCCCAGCGGCGTCGCCGTGCGCTCGATTGTCGAACTGGCAAAACTGTTCGCCGGCAACGGAAAGAATGGGAAGAAATAGGGAAAGTTGTTCACGATTCGGCTTTGAACGGCGCGACTTGACAGGCTGCTGAAAAACCGTTCTCCGAGGTGTCATCCTGAGCGAAGCGAAGGATCTATGCATTACGAATCGAATACATAGATTCTTCGCTCGCTATGCTCGCTCAGAATGACACTTCGAAGTTACTCGAAGGTGCCCATATTTGCCTTCTTTTGGCAAATGTGGGGTAGTTCTCAAATCTGATCGAGAAAAAACGATCCCGGTCACTACCCGCTTGTCGCCAAGACAATCGTGGGTTAGTTTTACGAACAGGAGTTCGAATGTCCCTCGATCAGCGTTTGCATGAATTCATTCGCGAACAAGGCGCCGATTTCGTCGGCGTGGCGGACCTTTCTCCCGCGCGGGATATGATCCGCGAGCAGGGCGGAGAGAGAATCGCCGCTTACCCATTGGCGGTCTCAGTCGGCATTCGCGTGATGGACACGATCATCGACGAACTTCCGCACAGCCGCGAAGACCGTATTGTCGCGTTGAACTTCAAGCAGCATGGCTACGACATCGTAAACGCCCGCCTCGATGCAATCACCTCGAGGACCTCAAGCCTTCTCCAGAACAGCGGACACCGCGCGCTGCCCATTCCGGCTTCCCAGATCGTGGACACCAAGAATCTGCTGTCCGCGTTCCCGCATAAACTGGCAGCTCACCTTGCCGGACTGGGCTGGATTGGCAGAAGTTGCCTGCTGATTACACCTGAGGTTGGCCCGCGCGTGCGTTGGGCGACAGTGTTGACCAGTGCCCCACTGGCTGTGACAGGCCAGCCGATGGAGAGCCGTTGCGGCAAATGCACGAGCTGCGTCGACACTTGCCCGGTGGGTGCTTTCACCGGCCGCATCTTTGCCGAAGACGAGCCGCGCAGCACCCGCTTCGACGTCTTCAAATGCAGTGAACGCCTCGGTGAAGCCGAGAAGGCTATCGGAGTGCGAGTCTGCGGCCTATGCGTCTACGCCTGTCCACACGGACAGAAGAAGCCGGGTGCCACACGTTCGCCTTCTGTTGGCAAACGCGGGGCAGTTCTCATATCCCACATCTGCTAACTGCGGCAGATGTGGGGCACCATCGATTCATAGGAAACGCCCCCGGCGTTTCCTACATCACTTCCGGCGCTTCGATGCCCATCACTTCCAGCGCGCGGATCAGTTCGCGTTCGACCACGGCGGCGGTAGCGAGCAGGAACTGCTTGCGCCCGGCATCGCCCTCGGTGAGGACGTGGTGCCGGTGATAGAAGTTGTTGAACTGCTGCGCCAACTGGAAGGCATGCTTGGCGAGGTACGCCGGTTCCGTGGTCGCAATGCACTGGTCGATCGCATTCGAAGTCTGCCCCGCCAGCAGCCATAACTGCCAGATTTCGGTGCCAGTCTCGCCCGCAAAATACGGCGCGAAGTCGGCGTGGGCGGCGCCGGCAAGCACCTGCCCGGACGAGGTGCCGCCCTTGCGGAAGATGTTCCGGGCGCGCACGATGGCGTACTGTGCGTACGGTCCGGTTTCGCCCTCAAAGGCCAGCGCCTCGCGAAAGTCAAAGGCGATCACCGACTGCTTGGTGAACTTCAGCATGAAGTAGCGCAAGGCCCCAATGGCGATCTGCCTGCCTATGGCGGCGCGCTCTTCTGCCGCGAGTTCGGGATGGCGAGTGTCGACCTCGCCGGTGGCGGCCGCAATCAGCCGGTCCATGAGATCGTCGGCTTTCACTCCGAAACCTTTGCGGCCCGAAACCTCTATATACGCTCGCTGCTGGTCATCTTCGCTCACCTGGTAGCCGAGTTCCATGGCGCAGCGCGGCGTGAGCGCAACCATTTCGTAAGAGAAATGCGTGTAGTGCTCCGCCTGGTCGGTGTAACCGAGCAGCCGCAGCGCCTCAATGACCGTGTTCTGCGGGTCCGACTGGCGCGCATCGATCACGTTATAGATCTCCGAGACGCCGCCGAAGTGCGGGTGATCCGGCTCGCCGCGCTCAGCCGAGATCCACACATCGTGATCATTCGCGTAGCGGAAAAACTTGCGATAACCGAAATCGCGGCCGAGCAAGCCGAACTTCCACAGGTGATAGGCAATGTCCTTGCCGACGTAGCCGACCGTGCCGTTGGAGCGCACGATGACCTTGGCGTCCTCGTCCGGGCCGCTCTTTTCTTCCGCGTCCGCCGAGGCGTCTGCCTTCCGCTGTTGTGCTTGCGGGGCTGTGGGCCGCGTCATCACCCAGCAGCCGTTGTTCTTGCCCTCGGTCTCGAAATAAAGAACCCCTTTTTGTTTGAGTTGCGCGAAGGCAAGGTCCCAGAAGTGCAACCGCAGTATCTCGCTTTCCCGGGGCAAAAAGTCGTATTCGATCCCCAGCCGCTCCATCGTCTCCAGGTGGCGGCGCAGCACGGCGGTTGAGATCAGTTCCGCGATTTCGTTCAACTCGTTACCGCCCTGCTCGAGGGCGTGAAGCGTATCCAGGCGCGCCTTCAGGTTGCCCTTGTCTTGCTCGTACCACTGCGAAACACGCGCATAAAGATCCCAGCAGTAGTAGTCGATGCTGGGTTCCACCCCAACATGCGCAGCTACGGCGCCTGTTGGGGACCCCGGCGTTTGACCCGGAAGCCCGCACGCTTCGATCAACTGCCGGACTGCGGCGGCGGTTTGCTTGTGCTCAAGCTGCGTCAAACCCACCACCACGTCGGCCACCTGCACGCCGGTGTTGTCGATGTAGTTCTGCACGTCGACCTCGCGGCCGGCGGCGCGCAGCAGGCGAACAAAAGTATCGCCGAGGATGGCATTGCGCAGATGCCCGATATGCGCAGCCTTGTTAGGGTTGATCGACGTGTGCTCCACAAGCACCTTGCCGGGGTGCGGCGGCGGCACCGCTTCTTCCACTCCACTGACGATCTGGCGCGCCGCTTGCGCGCGGTCGATTCGGGCATTGATGTAGCCGGCTCCGGCGACCTCGAAGCGGCCGAATCCCTCCGGCGGCGTCAGTTCAGCGACAATCTCTTCGGCGATCTTGCGGGGAGCCTTTCGCAGGCGCTTCGCCAGCTCAAAGCAAAGCGGCAGAGCATACTCGCCCATCTCGGGCTTGGGCGGCTGCTCGACCACAATGTTGTGAAGTTCTACCTGATACTTGCGGTGTAGAAAATCGCGGATGTGCTCGATGAGACGGCGTTGTAACTGGCGATACAATTTCTTTCCTTTTTCCTGATCGTTAAACTTGTTTTGCCGCGTGTAGAAAGGCGATTATAAACGGCAACCCCGCCGGGCGCCGAGGTTGTTGCTCACGGTGCTCAACGAAGACAGGCGATTGCGCCTCTCGCACGGACGCCGGCCCGTGTGGTTGCCCCGCCTTGGAATTGACCCCAAGGCCGCAACTCCCTATGATGAAAGTTCCCGCCCCGCGGCGGCGGCGAATTCAGGAACCCATGAGAATTGCTTATCTGGACTGCTTTTCTGGGATCAGCGGCGACATGTTTCTGGGCGCGCTCGTCTCGGCCGGGGTCCCGGCGGAGTTGCTGCTGGAAACGGTTCGCGGCCTGGACATCGGAGCCGCGCTGGATATCCGTGGCGTGGACCGCAACGGAATCTCCGCGACCAAGGTCGACGTGATTGTCGACGGCCAGAAGGATCTGCCCAGGGAAGAGTTCCTCCACCAGCATAATGAACCGCACGATGACCAGCACGGGCATGAGCATGCGCATCCGCCGGAACACGCTCATGGACACGAACATCCGCACGAGCACGAGCACGCGCATTCCCACTCACATCAGCATCATCCCCACCGCGGGTTGAAACAAATCCGCGAGATCATTCGGCAGGCCGCGATCCCGGAAGCCGCCAAACAAACGGCGACGGCGATTTTTCAGGCGCTTGGTGAAGTGGAAGCGAAAATCCATCACCAGGATGTGGAAACCATCGAGTTTCACGAAGTCGGTTCGGTCGATGCCATTGTCGATATCGTGTGCGCGGCGGTTGCAGCCGATGCGCTGCGCGTCGAGCGCTGGGTTTGTTCGCCCCTCAACGTGGGCGGAGGCGTCGTAAAATGCGCTCACGGCACCTTGCCGGTACCCGCGCCGGCCACCCTGGAACTATTGAAGAACGCTCCCGTGTACTCCTCCGGCATCCAGAAGGAACTGGTGACGCCGACCGGGGCTGCCATCGTGCGCACGCTTGCCGCAGCCTACGGCAGCTTTCCGTCGATGAAGGTCGAGGCTGTGGGCTACGGCGCCGGCGGACGCAATCTGCCGGGCATGCCGAACGTCACCCGGCTGACCGTGGGCGAGAGTCTTGAAGAGCGGCGGGCCGCTCCGCTGGAGAGAGTCACCATTATCGAGGCCAACCTCGACGACATGAGCCCGCAGCTCTTCGGCTACGTGATCGACCGCCTGCTGGAAGCCGGGGCGCTCGACGTATTTGCCACGCCCGTGCAGATGAAGAAAAGCCGTCCCGGCCTGGTGCTCACGGTATTGGCGCGCAACCAGGATGTCGAGCGGCTGTCAAAGATGATTTTTGCCGAGACCACCACGCTCGGCATGCGCATTCGGCAGGAGCAGCGGCTTACGCTCGAGCGGCAACACGTCACCGTGACCACGCCGTGGGGCGAGGTCCGGGTCAAGCTTGGCAGCCTTGACGGCATGGTTTGCAATGCCGCGCCGGAGTTTGAGGATTGCCGCCGTCTTGCCGCCGGTCATAACGTGCCGCTCAAGCAGGTGATGCAGGAAGCGCTGCGCAGTTATTTTTCGCGGCAGGATCAAGTCGTAGCACCCGCCCCGCCGGCGCGCTGACTGCGCTGTTCGGGACACGAACCGGATTCGCGGAAGGTATGTCCCGGAAAAGAGCCGGGCGTTCGGGGTCCCAGGCAAACGCTTTGGCGTTTGCTGGGGTGACGTTTGACGCCCGGCGGTGATATTAGGGATACACCAACTCTGAAAACGCCCTGGTTAGTTTTGCCTGGATCAATCGATGGAAAACGCGAAGACTTCGAAGCCGTTCTACATTACGACTCCCATCTACTACGTGAATGCCCGTCCTCACATCGGGCACACCTATACGACCATGGTCTGCGACACCATTGCACGGCGTCAGCGGCTGCTGGGTCGCGACACTTTCTTTCTCACCGGCACCGATGAGCACGGCCAGAAGATCGAGCGTTCGGCTGCCGCCGCCGGCAAGTCTCCGCAGCAATTCGCCGACGAAATTTCAGGCGAATTCCGCGCCTTGTGGGATCGGCTGGGGATTACCTACGACAAGTTCATCCGCACCACCAGCGAAGAGCATAAACGCGGCACGCAGGAGATGTTCAAGCTGCTGCAACAGCGCGGATACATCTACAAGGGCTCCTACAGCGGCCAGTACTGTGTCAACGATGAGCTCTACGTCGACGTGAACACTCCCGGCGCTCCCTGCCCCGAGTGCGGACGCCCCACCGAGACCGTGCGCGAGGAAAACTACTTCTTCAAGCTCTCGGCCATGGAAGAGCCTCTGTTGAAGCTCTACGCCGAGAACCCGGACTTTATCCGTCCGGAGACCCGCCGCAACGAGGTGATCGCTTTCGTGCGCGGCGGATTGCGCGATCTTTCGGTCTCGCGCACCACCTTCAAGTGGGGCATTCCCGTGCCCGGCGACCCCGCGCATGTCATCTACGTCTGGCTGGACGCGTTGTGCAACTACATCACCGCCCTCGGCTTCGGCGCGCCCGAGGCCAGCCAGCGCGCGCTCTACGACCGCTATTGGCCGGGCATGCACATGGTTGGCAAGGAGATTGTCCGCTTCCATTGTGTCTATTGGCCGGCGTTTTTGCTCGCTGCGGGGCTGCCGCTGCCGACGGGCATCGTGGCGCACGGCTGGCTGCTATTTGAAGAGAACAAGATGTCGAAGTCGCGCGGCAATATCGTGCGCAGCGAGACCATCCTCGACGTGCTCGGCGCCGACGCCCTGCGCTATTTCCTGATGCGCGAAATCGTTTTCGGACAGGACGGTTCGTTCAGCTTCGATGCCCTGGTCCAGCGCTACAACGCGGACCTGGCGAACGGCTTGGGCAATCTCGCCAGCCGCACGCTGTCGATGATCACCCGTTACTTCCGCGGTGAAGTCCCGTATCCGGCGCGAGCGCGCACCCCGGGCGACGAGTCCATCGCGCAACTGGCGGCAAAGGTCATCGCGGATTTCAACGAATCCTTCGACGCCTTCCAGTTTTCGCGAGCGCTGGAAAGCGCCTGGAGCCTGGTGGGCGCCGTCGATAAGTACATCGTCGAGAACGAGCCCTGGGCTCTGGGTGAAAAGCAGGATGAGGAAAGCCGCTCGCGTCTGGCGACCATCCTTTACACCTCCGCCGAAGCCCTGCGTATCGTAACCGCGCTTGCCCACCCGGTGCTGCCCGATTCAACGGCCCGCATCTGGTCGCAGCTTGGCCTCGGCGATATCGGCAAGCTTCAACTCAACGAACTGGAGTGGGGACAATTGAAGATCGGCACCCGGCTCGGCAAGGTCGAAGCGGTTTTCCCGCGCGCCGACAAAAGCGTCATCGAAAAAATGCAGCAGCTTGAAACGGAAGGCAGAAGCGTGGCGGCAGCAACCAGTGCGGCGCAGCCCGCGCCCGCCCCCGCAACGGCCGGGGCGCAAGTCAGCCAGCCGCCAGCCGCCGGCACCACCGCAACCGCACCGGGAACCATCAGCATCGATGATTTTGCCAAGATTGATCTCCGCGTCGCGCTGGTCAAGCTGGCCGAGCCGGTGAAGGGCACGGATAAACTAATGCGGCTGGAAGTCGATCTGGGGACGGAAACGCGGCAGATCGTGGCTGGCATCGCCAAGGCGTATACACCGGAGCAGCTTATCGGGCGCAAGATCGTCATCGTCGCCAATCTCGCGCCGCGCAAGCTGAAGGGGTTGCAGTCCAAAGGCATGCTCCTGGCCGCCTCGATTGGCGAACAAGGCACGCCGGTGCTGGCCGGATTCCTGGAAGACGTTCCGCCGGGCGCCAGATTGAAGTAGGACGGCGAGAGCGGCAAGCCAAGGAGCGCCGGTCACCAGGCTGGGGCGGTTCCCTAGTTGGTGTTTCCAAATCCCAAGAGGATGTCATGGCGACCGGAGCGCTGAGCGCCTGTGGCCGGAGCAGCCAAGCTGCGTACCCGACGTTGCGTTCGATAAGCAAGAAGCTATTCGGGCGCGGAGTGGAGCCACC
>Ga0181527_1000194_pt1 | contig 70705 bp, 60 predicted proteins | sample PEATcosm2014_Bin_30_FD_119762 | JGI IMG/M metagenome (GOLD analysis project Ga0181527, IMG submission 119762) | Peatland microbial communities from MTU Mesocosm Facility, Houghton, MI, USA - PEATcosm2014_Bin06_60_metaG | ecosystem: Environmental > Terrestrial > Soil > Wetlands > Peat | place...
CACCATCGAGGCTCCGGTCCACCAGCCCAGCTCCGTCGCCATTTCCCACGCCTATGCACTCGCGAACAGTCGGACAGGTCAAGCCCGCGAACTCCAGGCAGCGTGCCCCCCCAGAGGCCGCCGTCCATCGGGCACCCGCATCGACAGTCCTAAGAATGAGCGGCAACTCCGCGTTGCCCACGGTGCCGCTGGCGACGCATTCGGTGGCATCGGCGCAGGCCACCGTCTCGAGCCTGTACATATCCCGAGGTAACCCTCCGAGGCGCCACTTCAGTCCCCCGTCGCGTGAATAGAGCGCGACCGCACCGTTGTTGGTCGACATGCCAACGGCGACACAGTCAGAGAGACTCGGGCAGCTGACAGCAGCCAGTCCAAAGACCGTCCGGAGAGTGCTCACCCGACGCCAGGTTCGACCCCAGTTGTTCGACACGACGGCCAGTCCTGGAGCACCCAGTCCAACTGCAACGCACCGTCCCGCGCCCGGACAGGCGATTCCGTTGATCGATCCGGCTCCGGGAATAAGGGCGGGCACGTAGCCGGGACCAGCCGAGGTCGTGTCCCTCGGTGGGTCCGCGCGAGGGGCTGCCTGAAGAGGCGTAGCGAGGACTAGGACCATCAACCCGCCGAGGAGTGAGCCTGCCAGGGCGGCACACCAGCGTCTTACCGGCCTCTGCCCGGTGATCGGTCCTGGATAACGGACAAACTGTGGCTTGTGGCGGTGGGTGGCCCGGCGCCCGCGGTTGAGTGCTCCGGACCACGATCGTGAGGAAATCGTGCTTGCCACCTGCTCTGTTTCGTTCCCAAGGTCGAATCCAAGTGCCGACGCGCTGCGTTCTCAAGCGGACCTGCGAAGTGGTAGCAGTCGCACGAGAGTCGCTGCTGCCCCTGCCCCTGCCCCTGCCCCGGCCCCGCCGATGAAGTGCGACCCACTCATGGGTCCTCCGTAGCTGTAACGGTTCCGTGCCGCTACGCCTCCGATGAAACCCACCCCGATAACGCTGTCATGTGTAATCGGATCGTGTGTCATATGGGATCTGTCTCGGCGTGTTCCGAAAGCGCGGGTCTCGGAGCTTCTTGCAGGGAGCTGAGCTTCGAGCAGCCCGGGCAGGCTTTGGCGGGCGTTGCGCGCCCGCCCAGCTCCGGTGGTGTAGGCCTCGGCGGCGAAGGCGGCTGGCGAAGGCGTCGGGGCCCGGGCAGCACATCAGGTTGACGGAGATGACCACGCCACGGTCCTTGGGGACCAGCTCGGCGGCACGGTCGGCGAGAGAGGTCCTGCCGTGACGGCGGGGCGCGATGAGGTCCACGCTGATGCCGTTGGCCGTGGCGCGTACTGCGTGATACCATTTACCTATGGTGATAGATAAAGAGGTAGACGATCATGAGGCACCGGTCCCCTCGATTGTGTTCCGCCTCGAGCCGAGCTCGGGGGTCCCGACCTACCTTCAGCTCGTCCATCAGGTCGAGCACGCGCTGCGGCTCGGCTACCTGACTCACGGAGACCAGCTGCCACGGGTGAAGGACGTCGTCGCCTCGCTCTCGATCAACCCGAACACCGTGCTCAAGGCCTACCGCGACCTCGAGCAGAAGGGACTGACCGCGGGACGCCCGGGACAAGGCACCTTCATCCAGGCATCTCCTGAAACCGTGGGTCTCGAACGCCTGACGGCCCTCCGGCGGAGCCTCGTCTCCGGTTGGCTCAAAGACGCTTCCGCCGCGGGCCTCGACGAGCAGGGGACAGTCGCGTTGTTCATGGCGGCGTTGCGGGATTTTCGTGATCGCCCCGTCGAGAGCCGTTCTGCCGGCCGTGGTGGTCGGCAACGAGGAGAGGGGGTGGCATGAACGTCGTCGAGACGTCAGGGCTCGCCAAGCGCTATCGCAGCACCTGGGCCCTTCGTGACTGCACTCTCGCAGTGCCGGCTGGTCGCATCGTCGCCCTCGTAGGGCCGAACGGGGCCGGCAAGACGACGCTGCTGCATTGCGCCGTCGGGCTTTGCACCGCGACGAACGGGAACATCACCGTGCTCGGCGACCTTGCGCCCGGCTCGCTCGACGCCCTCGAGCGTGTCGCCTTCGTTGCCCAGGATGTGCCGCTGTACAAGTACCTGTCTGTCCGGTCCATGGTGGCCGTGGCCCGCAACTTGAACTCACGTTTTGACCAAGCTCAGGCCGAAGAGAGGTTGCGCGCCCTCGAGATCCCATCGGATCGCAAGGTCGGCAAACTGTCCGGCGGCCAGCAGGCCCAGCTCGCCCTGACGTTGTCCCTCGCTCGCGATCCTGACCTGCTTGTGCTCGACGAGCCGCTTGCACGGCTCGACCCGCTCGCGCGCCACGACTTCATGGCACTGGTCATGGCCGCAGTCGCGGCCAGTGGCTTCTCGGTGATCTTCTCCTCCCACGTCGTCTCCGAGCTCGAGCGATTCGCCGACTACCTCATCGTGTTGGCCCGCGGCCGTGTCCAAATGCTGGGAGACATCGACGATCTTCTCGCCGGGCATGCGATGCTGAGCGGGCCCGTTGAGGAGTGCGATCTCGTGGGTGAGCAGTTCGCGGTGGTGCAGACCCGGAAAGCCGCGCGGCATGCCGAACTTCTCGTCCGGACGACGGGGAACTCGGAGCTTCCGAGCGGCTGGGAGTCCGACGACGTCTCGCTCGAAGAGCTCGTCCTCGCCTACCTGCGCGACCCGTCCGCGTCGATGTTGCCCGGTCCACTCACGCTCGATGAGCTCGAAGCTAGCGAGGTGACGTGATGGCGACGGTGGCCGGCTCACCCGTCCTGGCGCGCCAGCGCAAGCACCCGGTCCCGTGGAAGGCGATGGCGCGGGTCACCTGGCTGCAACGCCGGTCGACGCTGATCGGTCTGCTCGTTGTCTTCGTCGGGTGTGCCGTAGCGATCGTCGTCGGGCAGGCCGGCACGCACGCGTCATATGCCAGTTTCGTCGCCAACGGCTGTGTCCAGAACCGCTTCCACACACCGTGCGGGAACTTCGAGAACTGGTTCGCGAACAACACCGACCCGTTCTCCGCGATGGTCATCGCCCTCCACGTGCTCCCGGTCGTGATCGGGGTCTTCGTCGGGGCGCCGCTGTTGTCACGTGAGCTCGAGTCCGGGACCTTCCGCTTCACCTGGACTCAGGGAATCGGCCGTTCTCGCGCCGTGGTCACCACCTTGGTGCTCCTCGCCGTCTTCGTCACCCTGACGACCTGTGCGCTCGGCCTTCTTCTGAACTGGTTCGCACATCCCTTCGAGATCATCGGGATCGAAAGCCAATGGCAGTCCGGTCTTTTCGACATGACTGGCCCGATGCTCGCTACCTGGACACTGTTCGGCCTCGCCCTCGGCACCTTTGTCGGGTCATTGATCGGCCGGACGGTCGCCGCGATGGCTGTCACTGCCGCAATCGTCGGGGGACTGCTTGTCGCGTCGTTCGTTTGGCTGGTCCATCAGTTGGAGGCCTTTGGAGCCCTCACCAGCACGCGGCTAGTGCCGATGGGGCTGGGAGTCGGGCAGCTCAACCTGGTGGGGTCCGAGAACAACGGGCCCGTGGGCAGTTGGCTCGTGCGCGCTTGGTTCACCGGCCCGGACGGGAAGCGCCTCAGCACCGCGGCCGCGTACAACGTCATAGGCCGTATGTTCGACGAAGCAAACAAAGGAAAAGTCGACCCGTCCCGCTGGCTGTCGGTCCACCACTACATCTACTGGGTGGGCTACCAGCCGGCGAGCCGCTTCTGGATCTTCCAGGTCATCGCGGCGGCGATCCTGACCTTGCTTGCTGCGCTGCTGGCCCTCGCGACAGTTCGGCTCGTCCGCCATCGAGCGTGACCCATTGCTTGTCGGACACATGTGCCCGGCGCACCAACCAGGTTCGACAGCAGGACAACTTGGAGTCCAATGGCGTTGCGGCCGCCGAGCTCAGCGCCAAAGCGTTGCGCGAACACCTCACGTCGTCGCTGCCATGGTTTCCGGCCATGGTCCCGAGATCCTCGAACTAGGTGATGCCATGACCGTGCTGGCTCCGGTTCCTGTGCTTCCCCGGGCGCATGAGCATCCCGTCCCTTGGCGACCGATGGCGCGCGCGACCTGGTTGCAGCACCGGGGGGGCCTGATCGGCGTGTTGGTGTTTTTCAGTACCTGCGCCCTCGCGATCGTCGTCGAGCGGTTGACCGCGCCTTCTTACGCCAGATCCCTCGGGATCGGGTCCGTGAACAACCCCTCCTTCACGTTCCTCGTCCATGCAGTTCAGCTGTTTCCGTTGGTGATCGGCGTCTTCGTCGGTGCGCCGTTGATCTCCCGCGAACTTGAGTCGGGTACCTTCCGCTTCACCTGGACCCAGGAAGTTGGCCGGACCCGCTTTGTGATCACGACGCTGGTCGTGCTTGCCGGCTTCACGGTGGCGTCAGCCTGTGGGCTCGCTGCTCTCCTTGGTTGGTGCGCCCATGCGTTCGAGGTCGTCGGCATCCAGAGCCAGTGGCAGCCCGGGCTCTTCGATGTGACGCCGGTCACACTTGCTGGTTGGGCATTGTTTGCCCTCGTTCTCGGCACGTTTCTCGGGGCGGTGATCGGCCGTAGCGTGGCCGCGATGGCAGCGACCGCGTTCAGTGTCGGGGGCCTCGTCGTCGCGTCGAACCTGGACCTCGTCCGCCGTCTGCTTGCCACTGCTCCGCTCGTCACGTCGCGGATACCACCGGTGAGCATGGCGATCGGCACGCTCAATTCGACCTCGTACGCAGGCGGAGAGCTTTCGGGCGGCTGGCTCGTGCGCGGTTGGGTGACGGGAACAGGTGGACGCGAGCTGAACGGCCTTGCGGCGTACCAGGCCATGGACCACGTGCAGTCCGCGGCAGCACACGGAGTCACCGACCCCACGAGGTGGCTGTCGCTCCATCACTATGCCCTTTGGATGAGCTACCAGCCGGCGAGCCGTTTCTGGATCTTCCAAGTCATCGCGGCGGCGATCCTGGTTCTTCTTGCTGCGCTGCTGGCCCTCGCGACAGTCCGGCTCGTCCGCCGCCGCGCCTGAGTCGACCCGGTCTCCACCTGGGCACCAAGCCCTGTCTCGGTCAGCCGAGCCGACCTGCGCACATTGGAGCGCCGGCTGCTCGCTTGGGTCTCGTCTGGCCAGTGCGCACAGACCGAACCGGACGTTGCCTCGCTGCAGGAGGAGATGAAGACGCTGAGCCCGACCGCCACGTCCTCGGTGGACGTGCCACGCTCGCCGACTTCAGAAGTTGGACCGATCGTTCAGGGCACGACGAGGATCGGGAAGCGCCCCCGAGCGAGCAGTTGTCGAGGGACGCCGCCGAGGTGGAGAGCCGGGTGGGCCGAACGTCCTATGACGATGAGGTCCGCCTTGCAGCTCGTTGCAAGTTGTTCGAGCTCAGCGGCCACCTCACCGCTACGGCAGGTGAAGTCGCCGCCGACATGTGCCTGGCCCAGCTCCTCGGTCACGAAGCCGGCGAGGCGTTCGTCGCTTTCCGCGTCGCCGACGAGCGGGACAGGCGCAAAGAACCCGCCGACAGCGGCTGCCCCGGGCAGGTGGGCAACGAAGCAGGCATGAACGAAGCCCTGCTCGCGCACCGCCAGGCCCACGGCCATCGCGAAGGCGCGGTAGCTCGGCTCCGAGCCATCGACCCCGACAACGATGCTTCTGATGCCCATCGGACTGTGCTCCTTGACCAGGCACGGCGCGAGAGCTCACCGCGACCGGCTGGCCGCTTGGTCATGGCGAGGAGGCGTCGTCCCCCTGTCCGTGGCCTCTGGACGATCGTTCGACGAGCCTCTCCTCCCTATTCTCGCGTAGCAGGGGCGTTAGACCCAGCGAGGCCGGATCCGAGCAGTTCACCCGGTGACGATGTGGCACCGTCCCGGTCGGCCGCCCCCTCCCGACAGGCCGCGCCGTCGCCTTCGACCGCGCCGACGAGCAGGCCTGCAGCAGCTCTGCCATCGCCACCGTGGCGGAGCCTCAAGCCGTGAGGGTGGTGCATGCGTGCCTTCTGGGCAATCGACTCCTCGTCCACATGGATGAACTTCTCGCCTCGAAGCGCCGAGGCGATCGCTGCGATCACGCTCATGACCACCGCGAAAGCGAGGATGAGGAGCAGGGCATTCTTGAACGGCGTGCCTATGAGGTGGGGGAAGAAGGACCGTCCGGTGATGGCGGCCGCCTGCCCAGGTGCCAAATGGGACAGCACCTGTGGCCCGAGGAGGGTCTTCAAGGGGTTGATGCCCAAGAAGGCGGCGAAGATGTAACCGAGGGGCGGCAGGTGGGAGAGCTGGGTGGCTGCGGCCGCGGGGACCCCGTGAGCGAGAAGGCCGTGATACATCGCCGAGGGCACTTTGGAGTTAAGTCCCACGACGAGCAACGTGAAGAAGAGGCCCATCGAGAGCGGCATCCCGGACTGGGCGAAGGTAACCCGCATGCCCGAAGCTGCCCCGCGGTGGCGAGCGGGGACCGAGTTCATGATCGAGGCCGTGTTCGGCGAGGCGAACAAGCCACCGCCGATCCCTGAAACGAACATCACCGTGGCGAAGGGCATGTACGAGAAGTTGGCGGGGAAGGTCATCATCACCGCGAACATCGCGCCAGAGAGGAGCATCCCCGCTGTCGCGAAGGGCCGGGCTCCGTAGCGGTCCGACAGCCTGCCGGAGATTGGCCCTGAGACCACGAAGCCGACCATGAACGGGATCATGTAGATCCCGGCCCACAGCGGGGTTCGGGCGAAACTGTAGCCGTGCTGAGGTAGCCAGATGCCCTGGAACCAGATCATCAACATGAACTGGAAACCACCCCGCCCGATCGACCCGAGGAACGACGCTGCGTTGCCGGCGGTGAACGCCCGGATGCGAAACAGCGACAGGCGGAACATGGGGTCGTCCACCCTCATCTCGACCATGACGAAGACGACGAGACACGCCAGGCCGCCGAACATCATCTCCAGCACGAAGGGGTTCCCCCAGCCGGTGAGGGAGTGGCCGTAGGGCTTGATGCCGTAGGTGGCGCCGGTGAGGATCATGGCGAGGCCCGCGGCGAACGAGAGGTTCCCGAGCCAGTCGATCTTGGCCTTGATGCGGACGCCGATCTCCTTCAGCTTCATGTAGGCCCAGATGGTCCCGAAGACCCCGACCGGCACGTTCGCGAGGAACACCCAGCGCCAGCCCACCTGCGAGAGCAGCCCACCGACGAGGATGCCCAAGAAGGAGCCGAGGATCCCAGCGACCATGTTCATCCCGAGGGCGAGCCCGAGCTGTTCGGAAGGGAAGGCGTCGGTGATGATGGCCGCCGAGTTCGCCATGAGCAGCGCCCCGCCAATGGCCTGGAACATCCGCAGTATGACGAGCTCCAGGGCTCCGCTCGAGCCCGTGCTCCAGACCAGCGACAGCAGGATCGCCCCGACGGTGAACCAGGCGAAGCCGAGGTTGTACATCTTCACGCGGCCGAACATGTCGCCGATGCGCCCCACGGTCACCACGACGGCGGCCGACACCAGCATGTAGCCCATCATGATCCAGAGCAGGTAAGGGAAATTGGCTGCCTGCAACGGGTTCAGGTGGATGCCCCTGAAGATGACCGGTAGGGCGATCATGAGGCTCGTTGCGTTGATCGTTGCCAGCAGCACCCCGATGGTGGTGTTGGAGAGGACGACCCACTTGTAGTGCGGCCCTACGGCCGTCGACCGGGTCGGCGTCAACACACTCATGCTCGCGTCTCCTTTGATTGATGGCGATCCCCAGTTACGACCGGCGCCCCGTCCTTGCACTCGGTCGCGAACGACTCGAGCAACGTCACAGCTCGTTCGAGCGCCAGCCGGTCGGCCTCGCTGAGTGCGCTGAGGTGCCCGGCAAGCCAGGCATTCCCGATCCGGGCGCGCCGCTCGAGCAGTTCCGTCCCGTCAGGTGTGGCCACTAGCTGCACGCCCCGGCGGTCGGCAGGGTTCATCCGGCGGGCGACAAGGCCTGCAGCTTCCAGTTTGTCGCCGAGGCGTGTCGCGGCCGGGGAAGGCAGACCCTCGATCTCGGCGAGGTGACCGATGCCGAGCGGCCCGGAGCGGACAACGGTGGCGAGCGCGGAGAACTGGGCGATTGTGAGCTCCGACGGGTCCATCCGACGGAGTTGACGGGAGAGGCGGACCATCGACAGCCGCAGCCGAGCCGCCAGCATGTGGGGCGCGCTCATCTCGTCATGCGCGCTCATCGCCTCACTCATCGCACAGACGCCTCTCTTCTGGCCCGCCCCGTCGCCGAAGCTGTGTTCACCGGCCACCTCGTTGGTCGAACACCCGGTTCCTGACTAATGTGCCGATATTACTATATGCCGGCAGCATCGATCCAAGTTCGACGGCGCGAGCCAGGCGTGTGCCGCCGGACCCGCGACCTCCGGCGGGTGGACAATGGGCCGGTGAGCGTGGCTGAGCCATTCGTCGTCATGGCCAAGCCCGTCGGGCCGGTCTGCAACCTCGACTGTGGTTACTGCTACTACCTGGGCAAGACGGGACTGTTCCCCCCTGGAGAGCACTTCCGGATGCGCCCGGAGGTGCTCGAGGCCTATGTCTCCTCCTTCATTGCCGCAAGCCCTGGACCGGTGGTGCACTTCGGCTGGCACGGCGGGGAACCAGCCCTGGCCGGCATCGACTTCTACCGCCAGGTCGTGGACCTCCAGCGTCGGTACCTGCCGACAGGTTGGCGCTGTCTCAACAACCTGCAGACAAACGGGACGCTCCTTGACGAGAGGTGGTGCAGCTTCCTGGCCGAGCACCATTTCGCCGTGGGGATCAGCATCGACGGCCCGGCACACCTGCACGACGGCTTTCGCACCGATCGGCGGGGCCGGCCAACACACGATCGGGTGATGCGCGGACTCCGCCTGCTGCGGGCTGCCGGCATCGAGCCAGACGTGCTCTGCACGTTGAACGCGCTGACCGCGGCCCACCCGACGGAGGTTTACCGCTTCTTTCTCGACCAGGACGTGCGCTGGGTGCAGTTCCTTCCCGTGGTGGAGAAGGCGCCCGGCGGCGGCGTGTCAGAACGCTCGGTAACGCCTGAAGCGATGGGGGAGTTCCTCTGCACGGTCTTCGACGAGTGGGTCCGCCACGACCTCGAGCGCATCGGCGTGCAGAATTTCCTCGAGTGCTTTCTCGTTGTCACGGGCAAGCCGGCCAACATCTGCGTGATGTCCAAGACCTGTGGGCGGGTCCTCGCCATGGAGCACGACGGGAGCGTCTATGCCTGCGACCATTTCGTCGATCCCCGTCATCGCCTGGGCGAGGTGACCCGCGACGGGCTCGCCTCGCTCATCGAGGCACCCGAGCAGGTTGCCTTCGCCGACGCCAAGCACGACGCCCTGCCGGCTTGTTGCCGAGTGTGCCCGGTGGGCTCTCTCTGCCACGGGGGCTGCCCGAAGGACCGCTTCGCCACGACCCCCGAGGGCGAGGTTGGCCTCAACTACCTGTGTGCCGGCTACCGGCGCTTCTACGGCCATCTACTGCCCTACCTCCAGCGCATGGCGGTCCTCGCCCGCGAGGGACGGCCGATCTCCGCGATCAGCGAGGAGCTAGAAGCGGCCGAGCGCGAGGATCGAGTGCGATGGCGGGTGACCGGGCGCAACGATTCATGCCCGTGCGGGAGCGGTCGAAAGTACAAGCACTGCTGCCTGCTCACCCGGCGGCGCTGATCGCGCAGCGGACCCTGCCTGGACGGCATGGTCGGCGACGATGTCCTCGGGCACGTTGGCGGGCAGCGACAGATCGGACTCCTGGCCGAGGGCGAGGGCAACACACTCCGCATCAGGATCCTCGAATTGGCCGGTCGGCCGTGGGAACCCGATTTCGTCTAGAGCTTGACGGGCAAGGCCAAACAGGCCTCGACCAATGGCTCTGGTCCTCACCGCTCCTGCTCGTGACATCTTGCCCTATCGACACAAACACCGCACCCGTACACTAGGTTCCGAAGAAATATGCCCGGCTAGCCCTCAGGGCGGTTCAGACACAGTTCGAGACCGAAACCAGCCAGAAGCTGAGTCGGCCCTAGATGGAGGAGTGATTTCATGAGAGCGCGAGATCACAGTCGCAAGATCCGGCCCACCAGCGAGCGGGTCCTGGGTGTGTTGGTGGCCGGCGCGCTGGCGGCGTTTGTGCTGGCCGCCTGCTCCAGCACCTCAACGGCTCCTTCCAGTGGGGGCGGGAAGACGGCCACCTTCGCACTGCAGCCGACGGACTCGTTCACCTGGATGCTGCCGCTCGAGAACGGCGCCAACGAGGAGCCTTGGACCCTGGGCATCGACGAGAACCTGTGGCTTCCCCTGTACTTCGAAGGCAAAGGAAGCGCTCCGGTGATCAACTACGCGCTGAGCCTCGCCCTTCCCCCCCACTACTCGGACCGCGGCCGGACCGTGACGGTCAAGCTGAAGCACTACCTGTGGTCAGACGGATCGCCAGTGACCACGCGTGACATCCAATTCTTCTTCAACCTGTACAAGGTCGGTGAACCGAAGATCGCCACATATGTGCCGGGTCAGTTCCCCGACAACATCGTGAGCATCGATTACAAGAATTCAACGACCTTCGTGCTTCATCTCGACCGGGCTTACAGTCAGCAATGGTATACGGACAACCAACTGGTCAACATTGTCCCCATGCCGCAGCGGGCCTGGGACCGCGAGAGCTCCGGTGGACGGGTGGGGAATTATGACCTCACGCCCAACGGCGCAAGCAAAGTGTTCAACTTTCTCTATGGCCAGTCGGAGGAGCTCTCCACATACGCGAGCAGTCCTCTCTGGAAAGTGGTCGACGGCCCCTTCACGATTACGAGCTATGACTCAGTGAACGGCAGGACGGAGCTCACCGCGAACAAGGCCTATAACGGACCGGACAAGCCTCGGCTCGCTCACGTGATAGTGGAGTGTTACCCCTCTGACACGGCCGAGGTGGATAGCCTTCGTTCGGGCCAGATTGACTATGGGTACATACCCTACAGCGACTACGGGCTGGTCTCATATTTCAAGGGTCATGGCTTTACCGTCGCACCATGGGCACCCGACTATGAGGAGTCTGTGGAGGTCGGCTTCACAAGCCCGGTCTACGGACCGCTCGTCGGGCAGTTGTACATTCGCCAGGCTCTTCAGCACCTGGTGAACGAGTCCCTCTACCTCCGGACGACGCTGGACGGAATCGGGCAACTCACCTACGGCCCGGTCCCGAACATCCCCGGTTCGCCGTATGTGAGCCCGGCGGAGCGGCACGACCCGTACCCGTACTCGATCTCGGCGGCGCGCTTGTTGCTCACAGCGCACGGCTGGGAGCCTGGTTCGAACGGAGTCATGGTTTGCAAGCGTCCCGGCACCGCGTCAGACGAGTGTGGCGCGAACATCGCGGCAGGGCGAAGCTTGACGCTGCTCATGAACTACACGATCACATCCCTGGTGGAGCTTTCCTCTCAGGCTGAAGCATTCCAAACGGCCGCAAGGTCGGCGGGGATCCAAGTCAACCTTGCCCCGCTGAGCGCGACGAGCATGTACAGCCAGGACGGGGTGTGCCCGTCGGCGGGACCTTGCAACTATGCCCTGGCACTCTACCCTCTCTGGTTCACGAACTATGGCGACCTGGAGATCTTGCCAACGCTCGAGCAGCAGTTCGGGAAGGGTAACTACTACGGTGGCGGCTACTATTCGCCAACTGCCGAGACGTTGATATCGGATGCAGAGACCCACTCAGGGTTGAGCTATCTCTACGCTTTGGAGAACTACATCGCGTCCAACGAGGCGGCGATCTGGTGGCCGACAGGCGATAACCAGATATCGGTGGTCACTAACAGGCTTCATGGCTGGGAGCCGCAGCAGCCTTTCGGCGATCCGGTGTTTGCCGGGTGGTACTTCTAGCCTTGGCCGATTTGCGGGGAGGCGACCGCGCAGCGTGCCGGCGCGTCGCGGGTGCCTCCCCGTGCGGAGGTCATGATGCGTGTGGCTTCGGGTTCCTGGTTGTGCTCGGCCGTGGGTTCGGGATGGGAGGTGGTTTCTTAGCAGCCACGCCTCGTTGGAGAGCGGGAGCCGGATGAGCGGCTATTACCTTCGCCGTCTGGTGCAGGCGGCTGTCGTCATGCTCATCGTGTCGGTGATCGTGTTCGGGCTTCTCCACTCGCTGCCAGGCGGCCTCGTGCGCGCCCAGCTGGGGCCAAAGGCGACGACCTACGCGGTGCATCAGATCACGCTCCAGGAGGGCCTCAACAAGCCGCTGCCGGTTCAGTTCGGCCTGTGGTTATGGCACGCCCTTCACGGAAACCTGGGATTTTCGTACAAACTGAACCAGTCCGTGGCTTCCCTGCTTGGGGAGTTCGTCCCACGCACGCTGCTGCTCGTCGGCTCCTCGATGCTGCTCGCTCTGGCGATCGCCGTGCCGATGGGCCTGATCCAGGGCCTGCGCCGCGACCACCTCGACGACCAGGCGATGACTGCAGTGATGCTCGTCTTCTACACGACGCCGAGCTTTCTGTTGGGAAGCATGCTCATCGTCCTGCTGAGCATCTGGACCAACGTGGCACCATCGACGGCCTCGGACTTCGGCACCGGGCTGGGCGCAGACGTTCGGGGCCTCATGCTGCCCGTCCTCACGCTTTGTCTCGGCAATGTGAGCTACTTCAGTCGCTATATGCGTTCCGCCACAATCGATTCTCTGCTCGGTGACTACGTGCGGACTGCGAAGGCCAAGGGCGTTTCCACGAGGGGGCTGCTCGCCCACCACGTCCTGCGCAACGCCTTCTCCTCGACGATCACGCTCTTGGGGCTGAGCTTGCCCTATGTGCTCTCTGGGTCTCTCATCATCGAGGCGCTCTTCAACTTCCCAGGGGTGGGACTGCTGTTCTGGAATGCCGCCCAGGACCGTGATTTTCCAGTGCTGTTGGGCGTGGTGCTCGTGGTCACGCTGGCGACGGTCATCGGCAACCTGCTGGCCGACATCGGTTACGCCTGGCTGGATCCAAGGGTGCGGCTCAAGTGAGTACGGGACCGGTCTCAGGCGGGCTCTCGCAGGGCGTGCGGGAACGGGGCCTGGCCCGTGCGGCGGCGGCTTCGAGCGGTCACGACGGATTGCCAGATCCTGTGCCGTCCTGGCGGCAAGCGGTCTCCCAGTTTGCCGAGAGCAGGACGGGCATGGCCGGACTGGGCGCGCTCGTGGTGATCGTGCTGTTCAGTTTCCTTGGTCCGGTGATCTACCACACGAACCAGTTCGCGGCGAACCTCCTGTTGGAGAACGGGCCGCCCTCGATTCAGCACCTGCTCGGCACGACCCCGCAGGGTCGAGACGAGCTTGGTGCGCTCATGGTCGGAGGACAGAGCACTCTCGAGATTGGGCTGGGCGTCGCGGTCATCTCGACGTTGTTCGGCCTCGTGTGGGGAGCGCTCGCCGGCTATGTCGGCGGAATCCTCGACGCCGTGATGATGCGGATAGTCGATGCGCTGCTCTCAATCCCGTTTCTCTTCTTCGTCGTGCTCCTGGCCGCAATGGTGACGCCGACGCTGTGGCTGATCATGTTGGTTATCGCTGCAGTGAGCTGGCTCCCGACCGCGCGCCTGGCCAGAGGGGAAACGCTCACGTTGCGGACCCACGACTACGTTGCTGCCTCCGAGGTCTTCGGGGCGCGCCGGACCTATATCCTGCAGCACCATGTCGCGCCGAATTTGCTGGGCATCGTCGTCGTGAACGCGACTTTGAAGGTTGCCGACGCCATCTCGCTTTTTGCCGCGATCAGCTTTCTCGGCCTCGGGGTTCCGCCACCGGCGACGAACTGGGGCAACATCTTGACCGATGGGGTGAACAACCTCTTCGACGGCTATTGGTGGCAGTTGTGGCCGGCGGCGGTGCTGATCGTGGCTACCGTCCTGGCGGCCAACCTGGTCGGTGACGCGCTGCGCGACGTCGTCGAACCGCGGCTGAAGCAGCGCTAGGCGCAGCGCCGGGCGAGTCAGCCACTGTGGTGCTGTGCGCCGAGTAAGAACCACGGTGGCCACCTGGCGTTTCGGCAGGGTGGGCGTCCTGTAGGACAGACCGGGGGCCACTGGGCCGGCCGGCTAGCCTGCAGCAGCCTCCTCGAGGAAGGCGCCGAGGCCGGCGACAAGTTGTTCGCCGCCGGCTGCGAGCCCGACGCGGAAGAAACGAGCCCACTGAGATCCGAAGACGACTCCGGGCAAGATGAGGTAGTTCCGCTCCTCGGCGAGCGTCGCGCAAAGCTCTGGGACTGACCTGGCGGACTCGACGTGGACTTCGACCCAGCCGCAGTAGCCACCGACCGGCGGACACCAGCTCAGCGCACCTTTGGAGTCCTCGATGAACCGATCGAGATCCGAAAGAGCGCTCCTCGCATTGCGCAGCGCGGCATCGAGAAGCGACTCACGCACCGAGAGGGCAAGCTCCGCGAGGCTCTCGCTCACGATCGAGTTGCTGTTGGTCGTGAAGTCGCGGGTTGTCAATGCTCGCTCGAGCACCGTGTCGTCGCGACAGGCAAGCCACCCGATCCGGAGCCCTCCGAGACCCCAGGCCTTGGTCATGTCGCCGATTGCGATGGCATCGTGCGCTGTGTCGAGGACGGAGGGGAGCGAATCGCCATGGAGGCTCGCATGGCGGAAGACCTCGTCACAAACGACCTTGCATCCTGTGCGACTGCTCAGCTCGGCCAGGGCGACGAGTGAGGAGGCGCTCGCGAGTCCGCGACCTGTCGGGTTGTTGTACGGGTTGACGACCAGGAACTCCGAACGACTGGCGCGCACGACCTCCTCCAGACGCTCGAAGTCGTACTCGTAGGCGTCCGCCGCGGCGAGCTCGTAGCGCGTGACCTCTGCCCCGAGGAGATGTAACAGTGGCCCGTAGGATCCGTATATCGGGCTCTCCAGCACGACCCGGTCACCGGGCTCGATGAGCGCTTCCAACGTGAGCGCGATGGCCTCCACGGCGCCGGAGGTGACCATGACCTGGTCAGCCTCGAGATCGTCATAGAGCGCAGCGACGGCCTGCCGCAGCGTCCAGGCCCCCGCCGTCTCCGAATAGTCCAGGGAGAGTTCTTGAAGGGCCGTCGGCGGCAGCCCGGCAAGCTCGAGAATCTCACCGATCGTTGGCGAGATAGGGTTGCTCGGCGAAAGATTGACCATTTCCGGTTGGAAGGCAAAACGCCTAAAGAAGTCCTCGAGCTCGAAACGGGGCAGCCTGTTCACGATGAGCTCACTTGCTTGGCAGAGATTCGCATGGGCGGAGTATAGCGCGAGGCGACAAGATAGCGGGAGGTGTGAGTGCCGCTCATGGTTGCAGTTCATGACGGCGACACTTGGGCCTTAACGTACAGATGACGCGGACTGTGTGTTCATAATACATGGGTTTTCTGGCGACGACTGGACGAGGTGTCAAGGTCGGCCTGCCCCAGTGGTTAGCGGTCTTGGGGCCAGACTAACAAGGCTGTGCATTGTGCTCATCTCACGAGAGGCGAGCCACCGGGAGTGGTGAGGTGCTCGACGCCGGGACATTGAGGACTGTGACCCCGGTTTCGGCCTCTACCGTGGTGGCTGTCGACGTTGTCGCCCTGGTGCCGACGAGCGCGTACCTCGGAGAATTGTGCTCAGGTCCCAGGCCAGATCCGGCGCTCGGGGATCGCCGCCAGGGCGATGGGAGTTTCGCCGCAAAGGCCGAAGCGGTGACGGAAAGGTTGTATTGGGGGCCTTCTCCTGAGGGAGAGGAAGGCCAGGACGATCCCTGGCGCTGCCGCAGGCGGTCTCCGATCAGGCAGCGGTAGTCTCTGTGCAGTTGGTCGGCTAGCTCCTGGGAGGGCTGAGATGCGAAGCAGGAGAGTCCGAGGGGCTGGTCGCGACCCTGGTTGCGGCGCTGATATGACCCGCTGTCGGTTCGGTCGCCGGTGCGCAGAAGGTGGCGACGGCACCTACGGCGAGTTTGAGTGGCGATGACCTCAACCGCGACCGGGTACAAGCTGCTCGCGCCGGAGTCCGTGGCCCGCTACCTCGACTCGCGACCTTCATTGTCGGGATTGCTGGACACCGGCTCCGGACTTGAGGTGCGCGAGGTCGGTGACGGCAATTTGAACCTCATCTTCATCGTGCGGGACCAAGTCGGTGCAAGCCTGGTGTTGAAGCAGGCCCTCCCCTACGTGCGGATGACTGGGCCGAGCTGGCCCCTCACTCCCGAGCGCACGACTGCCGAGGCACGAGTGCTCGAGGTTCACGGTCGGCTCGCCCCGAACCTCGTGCCCAAGTTCTACGACTTCAGTCACGAGCAGCACGTCTTGGCAATGGAGGATCTGAGCAGTTTCCAGGTGTGGCGCAACGCGCTCAACAACGGCGAGCGCCATCCCGGCGCTGCAGATGCCATGGGTCGCTATGTCGCTCGGGTCGCGTTCGGAACCTCGTTGTTCGGTGTCGAAGCCAAGGAGCTGAAGGCTCGCTTGGCCGAGGCCGTCAACCCCGCGCTGTGCGAGATCACCGAGGACCTGGTGTTCACCGAGCCCTACATCGCCGAAGAGCGCGACTGGTTTCAGCCCGAGCTCGCGGGGGAGGTCGCCTCACTTCGAGCTGACGAGGCCTTCCTCACCGCGATCGGAGAGATGAAGTACGCCTTCATGACCGAAGCCGAAGCCCTGATCCACGGCGACCTTCACACCGGGAGCGTCATGGTGCGGCCTGATGGCCAAGCGCGCGCGTTCGACTGCGAATTTGGTTTCTACGGTCCTGTCGGTTTTGATCTGAGCTGCCTTTTCGGCAACTACCTTTTCGCCCTCGCTCGAGCGCGCGTTCGTTGTGATGATGACCTTTCGAGATTCGTTCGGGGGCTCCCGGGCGAGACGTGGAACGGGTTCGCCACAGAGATGCGAACGTTGTGGCCAGACCGGATTGACCCGCGTGTGCTGAGTGATGCCTATCTGGAAAGTTGGCTGCAGAAGGTCCATCGTGATGCGGTCGGCATGACCGCTGCGGAGCTCTGCAGACGCACGATTGGTCTCGCTCACGTCTCCGACATCGAGTCGCTCCCCGAGCGGGAGCGGGCCGTCGCGGTGCGAGCGCTGTTGCGTCTCGCGCGAAAGCTCGCGCCCGAGCGCGAAAAGGTCGCTTCCGTAGGTGAGCTGGTCGATATGGCGGACGACCTGATCGGACTTGCGCTGTGATCGAGGCGCCAAAGCTTCGCCTCTCGGTCGAGTGGTCCGGCGACCATATCGAGGTCATCGACCAGACCCTGTTGCCCGGGCGCGAGGAGCTCCGAAGGATCGACACCGTCGAAGGGGTCGTGGATGCGATCCGCCGACTGGTCGTCCGCGGGGCGCCGGCGATTGGTGCGTGTGGTGCCTTCGGTGTCGTTCTCGGTCTACAGGCCACGAGGCTGGGCACCGTGCGCTCCGCGCGCCGGACCCTCGAATCGGTTGCAGCGAGGATCGCTGCGGCCCGTCCGACGGCGATCGAGCTTCCTCGGGCGGTGCAGCGCACCGCCGACGCGACCGCGGGTGCGGATTCGGCCGAAGAGATGATCGAGCGAGCCGAACAAGAGGCACTTGCGATTCAGGCCGAAGGCCGCGAGTCGTGTCGGCTGATCGGTGAGAACGGGCGCAGGGAGCTCGCCGGTGTCGCCCGAATCCTGACTCATTGCAACACAGGTCGCCTTGCGACAAGCGGGTGGGGTACCGCGCTCGGCGTGGTCTACGCAAAGGCAGCGGCAGGAGAGCCGGTCGAGGTTCTTGCGAGCGAGACCCGACCGTTGCTGCAGGGAGCGCGCCTGACCGCCTGGGAGCTCTCGTCTGCCGGGATCCCGGTGACTCTCATGACCGACAGCATGTCGGGCGCAGCCATGGCATCCGGCCGTGTCGAGGCCGTGGTCGTCGGTTGCGACCGCGTGGCGCGAAACGGTGACACGGCGAACAAGATAGGCACCTACACACACGCTGTCGTGGCTCACGCGCACGGGATTCCCTTCTACGTGGCCGGGCCACTGACGACCTTCGACTTGGATATCGGCTCCGGCAACGAGATCGTCATCGAGGAGCGACCGGCCAGTGAGGTTCTCTGCTGCGGCGGCCAACAGGTTGCCGCCAGCGTGCCAGTGTGGAACCCGGCCTTCGACGTGACGCCGGCGGGTCTCATCACCGCGTTCATCACCGACCGCGGCATCCTTCGCCCACCTTACGAGGAAAGCATCCCGGGGGCTTTCGGGAACGGCGTGGGGCCATGAGCGGTCCTCGGGCTTGCTGTCGCGTGACGCGGCGCCGCGGGCGGTCCGGACTAGTGGGTTCACATGTCCGTGGCCGACGGTCCTCGGTCGGCCGACGGGAGCTGCTCGGCAAGCCTCACGCGCGCAGCACAAACGCGAGCGTGCACATGACGAGGGGAGGAAGCTGACCGATGTCTGTGCAAGCGACCAAGCGCGACGTGGATCGGGTCGCCGCAGGGATACGGCGCAGAGTGCTCCTCCACACGATTGAGAACAACGGCGGCTACCTCTGCCAGGCGTGCAGTTCCGCCGAGACGCTCGCGACGCTGTTCCTGCGGGTGATGCACCTCGGGCCCTCGGCCGGGCCGCTCATTCCACGGGAATTCGACGGTGTGCCGGGCCCTGGGCGGTCGGCAGGAAGCGGAGGCGCCTATAACGGCGAGCGAGGTCCCGACAACGACCGGTTCCTGCTCTCGTGCACCCATTATTCGCTCGGACTCTACGCGGCCTTGATCGAGGTTGGCCGTCTGGACGAGCGTGCACTCGACCATTACGACCGCGACGGTTCGACCGTCGAGCAGATTGGAGCCGAGCATTCGCCGGGAATCGAAGTGACGACCGGCTCGCTCGCACAGGCACTGTCCATCGGTCTCGGGATCGCCCTCGCGCGCCAGGAGCGCGGTGAGCGTGGCCGCGTCTGGGTCTACATGTCCGACGGGGAGCTTCAAGAGGGCCAGACGTGGGAGGCCCTGTCCCTTGGTGCACACCATGGCCTGGACCACCTCGGCGTGTATCTCGACGCGAACGGCAGCCAGTGCGATGGCCCCATTTCCGCCGTGCAGGAGGTCGAGCCGATCGCCGAGCGCGTGCGTTGCTTCGGTTGGAGGGTCCACGAAGTCGACGGCCACGACTCGGATGCACTGGCCGCGCCCGCGTCGGAGCCGTCCCACGGAAAGCCGCTCTTTGTGATCGCGAGAACCTGTTCCTGGAGGGGCATCCCAAGCCTGGAGGCGCGCGCCAACAAGCACTACGTCCGCTTCCGCCCCGGAGAGGCGGAGCTCGCCCTGAGCGAGCTCCACCTCAGCGCAGAGGGCGCGCGCTCATGAGCGCAATCGAACAGGTCAGCCGTCCGTACGCGGCGAGCTTTGTCCAGTTCGCCCGGAACCGTCGAGAGGTCCTCTGCCTTTCGGCCGATCTGACGAACTCCGTTGAGATCGACGAGTTCAAGAAGGCCTATCCGGATCGGTTCATCTCCTGCGGACTGAGCGAGCAAGCCATGATGGGCGTTGCCGGCGGTCTCGCCCGGGAGGGCCTTCTGCCCTATGTGCACACCTTTGCGGTGTTCGTCACGCGGCGGCCGTACGACCAGGTGGCGATGTCGATCGCCTATCCGAACCTGCGGGTGCACTTGATGGGCTTTCTTCCCGGGCTCACGACACCCGGTGGCGTTACGCACCAGGCCATCGACGACATCGCGCTGATGAGAGTCCTCCCGAACATGACCGTGGTCGACTGTGGAGACGCGACCGACGTCGAAAGCGTGCTCGACGCGACCGAGGACGTCGACGGGCCCGTCTACTGCCGCATCCTTCGCGGGCGTGTCCCACGCCTGTTCCGAGAGCCACTGGAGCTCGGCCGAGCCCGGGTGCTCGAGTCCGGGGACGACCTGTGCCTGTTCACCTCGAGCGTCTGCACCGGCGAGGCGATGCCTGCTGTGGCGGCGCTTCGTGCGAAGGGCCTCTCGATCGGCCACGTTCACGTGTCGACGCTCAAGCCCTTCACCGATCCGGCCGTGCTCGAGGCAGTCGGCGCGGCGCGGCGCGGCGTGATCTCACTCGAGAACCATCTCGTCACGGGAGGGCTCGGTTCGTCGCTCGCGGAGCTCATGGCCGAACAGGCCATCGGCCACCGCCTCGTACGGATGGGCTTGCATGACACCTACGCGCACGGCGGGAGTCTTCCGTACCTTCTCGAGTACTACGGTCTCTCCGCACAGCACGTGGTTGACGCTGTCGAACGGCTCACCGGTGAGCGATTCGGGATCGAGCTCGAGCGCGCCGCGGAGAACGAAGGTCAATCATCGACCGAGAAGGCGGAAGCGCTGTGAGACCAAGCGAAATCCTCCTCGACGCCGTCCTCCCGAGATCGTGATCGAGAGCGTGAGCCTCGCAGACCAGATGTCGTCGTGGAACCCAGATCACGAGCGCGAAGTCGCCAATCGGCTGTCGTCATTTGACATTCGCCGCCTCCCGCACGCCGGTTTCGCTGCCGAGCTCGAGCTCACTGCGCTCGGATATGTCAGCACGGGCGAGTGCACCGCATATGCGAGCACCGGGCCGGTCCCAGGGGTGTCATGCTACGCGCAAGCAGTGGCTAGCTTCCAAGAAGCACAACAGCGCGCGGGGGAGGGGTCAAAATGATGGCCTTGAACCTGTGCCCCATCGCCGATGCCAGTGCCGGCTGCCGCCCATACGCGGAAACGATCGTGGGCAAAGAGGGCTGACGTTGCGATGAAGGTTCGGGAGAGCGGCTCGAATAGCGGTCGGTTGTATGCGTACTATCAACTGCACGGCACGGCCGAACAGGTCGACGTGATCGCCCGTGCCCTCACGGTCGAAGAGACGATTGAGTTTCCTGCCGAGCTCGTGACGGACCCGTACATCAACGCGAATGTCATCGGCCGGGTCGAGGAAGTCGAAGCGACCAGCGAGCTTTGCTATGACGTGGCGGTCAGCTACTCGGTCGAGGTGACGGGCTGGGAGCTACCTCAGCTGATCAATGTCCTTTTCGGCAACTGCTCGATGTGGCACGGAGTCCGTCTTGTCGACATTGCGCTTCCCGGTTCGTTGCTTCGGCGTTTCTCCGGGCCGCGCTTTGGCACCGCTGGCGTCCGCGAACTGCTCGGAGCCGACAGCCGGCCGCTGCTCGCGACGGCGATCAAGCCGATGGGCACCTCGGCCGAGGCGTTCGCGGCGATGGTGTTCGAGTGTGCCGCGGGGGGTGTGGACATCATCAAGGACGACCACGGGCTCGCGAACCAGCCGTACGCACCGTTCTCCGAACGGGTGGCTCGCTGTGGTGACGCGGTCCGCGCCGCAAATGCCCGGTACGGGACGCGCGCGCTGTACGTGCCCTGCGTGAACGCTCCGGTCAACGAGCTGGATGAAAGGGTCGATCTCGCGCTCGAGTCGGGTGCGGGAGGACTGCTCGTGCTGCCGGGGATCGGTGGCTACGACGTCATCCGCCACCTGGCTTCACGCTCCGAGGGCTGCGTTCCGATAATGGCCCATCCCTCGATGCTCGGAGCGTTGGTCCTCGTCGAGAGCGAAGGCATCGCGCCCGGTCTCGTCTTCGGAAGCCTGCCGCGGCTGGCAGGTGCCGATCTGTCAGTCTTTCCCCATTCAGGCGGTAGGTTCAGTTTCTCGAGGGAGGACTGCTCGAGCATCGCCGAGCACTGCCGTGCTGGGCTTGGTTCCATGTCGGAGACGATTCCTGCGCCGGGTGGCGGCATGACGCTCGAACGTGTGCCGGAGGTTGCAGCTTTCTACGGCAATGACGTCGCCATCCTGGTAGGCGGAGATCTGCATCGGGGACCGCTGCGCAAGAGTGCCGAATCGTTCCGGGATCGCCTCGAGCGGATCGCCTGAGCTCCCGGCGTCGCTGGAGCGCCAAAGCGACACTGTGCTGTGGATAGGGCAAACTGGAAGCTCGGGTCGGACACCGAGGTTCCGGCCACTGAAACGGGGGGCGGATGACAGATCCAGCGGTCGCAGGGCAGTCAGTGCCTGAACCGCGTGCCCGCCGGGTCATGTCTTTCGATCGCACGCCCCGCCTGGTCTTCTGGGAGACGACGAAAGCTTGCCCGCTTGCGTGCGTTCACTGCCGGGCGGTCGCGCAACGCGACCCGGCACCGGACGAGCTCACCACCGAAGAGGGCAAGGCCATCATCGACGAGCTCGCAGGTGTGCCGGGTCCGACCCCGGTCTTGATCCTGACCGGTGGTGACTGCCTGCAACGACGTGACCTCGACGAACTGACCGCGTACGCGCAGAGTTCGGGTGTGCCGGTCGCCGTCTCGCCCTCGGTCTCCGCCAGCCTGAATGCTGCCACCCTCTCGATGCTGCATGCCAATGGGGTGCGCACCGCGTCGCTCAGCTTGGACGGGGCAGTCGCCGAGACCCACGATCAGGTTCGACAGGTCCCCGGTCACTTCGCCGACACGATCCGTGCCATCGGCCTGCTCGAAGAGCACGGATTCGAGGTGCAGGTCAACTCCGCCGTCATGGCGCAGAACGTCCGGGAGCTCGCGGACATAGCCGCGCTGCTCGTCCACCACGGGGTGCGGACCTGGGAGGTGTTCTTCCTCATCAGCGTGGGACGCGGGGACGCGATCGCCGAGATCGAGAGCGACGAGTACGAGGACGTCTGTCACTTCCTCGTGGATGCCGCGCAGTACGGGATGACGGTGCGGACCGTGGAGGCGCCCTTCTTTCGCCGGGTGCGCGACTGGCGGTCCAAGCGGCCCGACGCGAGCGTCGACCCGGAAGCCGAATTCGGGCTCGGGCCGCTCTACCGGGAGCTACGTGCGCGCTTGCGCGAACAAATGGGCGAGCCGACCTCGCCGGTGCTGGCCCCGACGGCTGCGACGCGTGATGGCAAGGGCATCGTGTTCGTGGCCCATGACGGTCGGGTGTACCCGGCCGGTTTCCTGCCTCTTTCGCTCGGATCGGTGCGCGACAAGGGCATGCTCGAGATCTACCGTGACGACCCGCTGCTGAAGGCGATCCGGAACGCCGAGTTTCCCGGGCGCTGCGGGCGCTGTGAGTACGCCGACGAGTGCGGCGGGTCGAGGGCGCGGGCCTACGCGGCCAGCGGCGACCCGCTCGCCGACGACCCGGCTTGCCGATACCTCCCTCCAACGACGACACTCGCGAAGTCGCAGCGCTCGCTGAGCGGCTAGTTCGAACCGAAGGAGAGCCGAAGATGGCCGTAACCGTTGCAGGTGTCAAAGCCATAGAGATTCTCGACTCCCGGGGAAACCCAACCCTGGCGGTCACGACAACGCTCAGCGACGGCACGATCGCGCGCGCAGGCGTACCCTCCGGCGCATCGACGGGCTCGCGCGAAGCGGTCGAGCTCCGGGACGGCGACCCGGCCCGCTTCGGTGGCAAAGGCGTTCTCGGGGCAGTCGGTGCCGTAAACGGTGAGATCGCCGCGGCGATCAGCGGCCGGACATTCGCCGATCTCGCTGAGCTGGACCACACCCTGATCGAGCTCGACGGCACGGAGAACAAGGCTCGGCTGGGAGCCAACGCCATCGTCGGGGTGTCGATGGCTGCAGCCCGGGCGATGGCCGTCTCCGCCGGAGTGCCTCTGTGGCGTTCCCTCAACCCCTTAGGGGTGACGCCGCGGCTCCCGGTCCCCCACTTCAATGTCCTCAACGGCGGGGTTCACGCGCCGAACAAACTGGACTTCCAGGAGTTCATGGTGGCTCCTCTCGGCGCGCCGAACATGGCAGAAGCCGTGCGGGCCGGTGCCGAGGTCTACACGGCGCTGCGGAAGCTGCTGACGGGCAAGGGGTTCGCGACGGGGCTCGGCGACGAAGGGGGCTTCGCTCCGGAGATCGACAAGCCCGAGGAGGTCCTCGGCTTGATCGTCCAGGCGATCGAACAGGCCGGCTACAGCCCGGACCGCGAAGGCGTGGCGATCGCCCTCGACCCGGCCGCGAGCGAATTCTTCCGGGACGGCGGCTACCACGTCGCCGGGGAGACCCTGTCGAGCCAGGAGATGATCGACCGCTACGAGGCGATCATCGCCGATTTTCCGGTGTGGAGCCTGGAGGACGGCTTGGCCGAAGGCGACTGGGACGGCTGGGTGCGCCTCACCGAACGGCTCGGTGAGCGCTTGCAGATCGTGGGCGACGACCTCCTGGTCACGAACCCGACGATCATCACCGAGGCCATTGGCCGGCGAGCCGCAAACGCGGCGCTGATCAAGGTCAACCAGATCGGCACCGTGACCGAGACGCTCGCTGCGATGGCGGTGTGCAGGAAGGCCGGCTGGGCACAGATGGTGTCGCACCGCTCGGGCGAGACCGAGGACAGCTTCATCGCCGATCTGGTTGTCGGGTCGGGGTGCGGGCAGCTCAAGACCGGTGCGCCGGCCCGTGGCGAGCGGGTTGCGAAGTACAACCGCCTCATCGAGATCGAGGCGGCCGAGCCGCTGCCTTACGGACTGGTCGGCTGACCTCGCTGACAATCGGCGGCTGAAGCCCTCAGGTCGGATCTGGGTCTCCTCCCAGCGAGCCAACGCCCCTGCCCACATCGGGAGTATCAGCCGCCCTTGCTGAGGCCAGCGGTTCGGTCACATGCGCCTGGTTGCAGCCGGGCGGGCGGTGCCCGTCCAAGGAACGCCGGCCCATGCCCGCCAGCGATCAACGTCCCGGCTTGGTCGGGATATCCTGAACGTGGCGATGGAGCTCGCCTTAGAACCGCCTTCGTGGCTGATGGCTCCTCGGAAGCTGACCATGCGACCGGAGGCTGTCATGTCAGAGCGAGACCATCAGCGGGACGAGCTGCAGCGAGCCTGCGTCACGCTCTCGAAGGCGGCCGGAGCGGGCCACGACGAGGTTGTCCGTCGTGCCGAGCGCCTTGCCGAGCGCCTCGCCGCACGTCGCTTCCACGTCTCGGTGCTGGGTGAGTTCAAACGCGGCAAGTCGACTCTGCTCGACGCGCTCATCGGCGAGCCGCTATTGCCTACCGGCGTCATCCCGGTCACTGCTGTCCCGACCGAGATCTCGTTCGGCCCGCCCGAGACGGCGGTCGTCTACTTCGACGGGACACGGCGGCTCCTTGGCAACAAGGAAGATCTCGCCGATTTCGTCACAGAGTCGCGTAACCCGGCGAACACGCGCCAGGTCGCCCGGGTCGAGGTGCGGCGCGAGGTTGGGCTCCTCGCTTCGGGGCTCGTCCTCGTCGACACACCCGGCATCGGGTCGATCCACGCCCACAGCGACCTCGTCGCAGGCTTGGCGCTCAAGGAGACCGACGCCGCCGTGGTGGTGCTATCGGCGGACGCACCGTTCTCCGAGCGGGAGCGGATACTGCTGGGAAACCTTGCCGAGCGGAAGTCACCGACATTCTTCGTCCTCAACAAGGTCGACCGCTTGGACAGCGACGAGCTGAACCAGATGCGGCGGTTCATCTCCGAGGCGCTCTCGGCGAACCTCGGCCGATCCGAACGGCTCTTCTGCCTGGCGGCCCTTCCTGCCCTGAAGGCCCGCCAGTCCGGGACGCAACCAGGAGCCGAGGCGGGCGAGTTCGCGGCCTTCGAGGCCGAGCTGTCACGCTTCGCGAACGCGGACATGGCCGCGACCGGACTGGCGACGGCGTGCAACGAGCTCACCCGCATCGCTGACGACCTCGCGGAGGCACTCGACCTCGTGGAGGCAGCCCTCGAGCTCGACGTCGAGACTCTCGCCGACCGGGCTGAGCGATTCCACGTGGCCGCCTCAGAGGAGGGACAAGCCTTCGCCGATGAGCGACTGCTCTTTGACCGCGACGTTGCCGCTCTCGCCGAGAGCGTCGCCTCTGAGCTCTCCGAGCTCGTTCGCCAGGTGGAGGTCGAGTGGGCACCGAGGATGCAAAGTCTCGCGGAGTCCGCTTGCGTCCGGCGGCTGGAGGACGAGCTCCACCGGCTCGTCACCCAGGCGATCGAGGAGGGTTTCGAGAAGGTGCGCAAGAGCGAGACCCAGGTTGTGGACCTCGCCTGGCGCGCGCTTGCCGAGCGATTGCGCGCCAGGACCGAGACACGCGTGAACGAGCTGCGAACGCTCGCGTCGAACCTTTTCGAGGTGTCCCTCCCGCAGGTGAGCGTCGGCGACGTGAGCGAGGAGAGAGAACGCTTCTTCTCTCTCGTGTTGCGGGTCGACGCGCCGGGCGAGACCGTGGCCCGCCTCATCCCGTTCATCCTGCCCCGGCGTGCCGCTCGTCGAATGTTTCTTCAGAGGGCACTTCGACGGCTCGGCAACGAGCTCGAGAAGCATTCCGGGCGGGCCCGCTCGGACCTGGCGCAGCGACTCGATGCGGCGCGGCGCCGGTTCGAGGACTCGATGTCCGCCGAGCTCGACCACACGGCGGCGTCGATCGCCGAGGCCGCCCGGAGAGCCGTGGCGATGCGTCAGCGGGCTGAGCTCGAGCAGGACCGCCAGCGAGCCGAGGACAAGGCAGCCCGCGAGGCGATCAAGGACGTGCACACTCTCTTGGCGAAGGTTCCGCAGCCGGACAGCTCGGTCGTCAAGGGCACTCGAGCCTGAGCGACGGTACGGTCAGCCCGGCCAGACGACCATCACCAAACTCGCCGTGACGAATACGAGCCGGTCGTTGCGTGCAGGCCCTCGCAGGTCGCCTCCGGCCGATCCAGCCGGGTGACGTCGACCGGCACCACGGCCAAGTCCTCTCTGCTGTCGTAGTCGCCTTTCCCGTTCAGGCGTGGCAGCCGTGCACGTCTTCCTCGTCCGGTACGGCCAGACGGCTCTCAATGCAGCCGGTGTCCTCCGAGGACAGCTCGGCGTCCCGCTCGTAGCGATCTGGCCGACGATCTCCCTCGAGCGATCGCACTCCTCAACCGATGAGTGAACGCCTCAGCCGCGGCCACCGCGCCGACGGAGTTTGCGACACTTGTCGGACCCTCCTGCATATGATGCGGGAGCAAGCGGAGCACAACGGCCATGCAGACCCGCTTCGCGAGCGTCTGGACGGTGTGACAGGTGACCGAGCAGATACCAACGGCAACCGGCTCAAGTCGGAGCGGGGGCAGCCCCCCGCACATCCGGAGACACCCTGGCGGACCGGTGAGAGCGGTCCTCATCGCCGGCATGCTTCTTGTCGGGGTGCTGAGTGCCGGTCTCGACCTGGCCACACCGGCCGGTGCCACCACGACCAATCCGAACCTCTTTCTGGCCTGTGGCTATGGCACGTCGGTCAGTGTTCCGGGCTGCCTGACCCTGTCCCAAGCCGTGAGCGATGCCGAGGAGGGAGGGGCCAGCTCCGCACCTGCGACGGTCGCCCTCATGCCGGGCACGTACTGCCCGATCCTGGTCCCGGATGGCTACCGGCCGATCACGATCGAGGGAGTCGGCCTCGCCGGCGAGCCGAGCGGCACCGTTCTCAGCGGGCCGGAGGCCGCCCTGAGCACGATCACGTGGAATTCGAGCCACTGCGCCGGCACGCCGACCGCCGAGATCGATCTCACAGCCGGCTATTACTTCTACGAGACCGTCACGATCGAGAACGTCGCCATCGATCCGGGCGCATCAGGCCCGCGGTACGGGCTCGATGCCTACAACGTCAACCTCCACCTGCGCGACGACCTGTTCGAGAACGCGACCGCCGCCAACGGCGCCGGGATGTACTACCTGACCGGCTCGACCGATTACCAGCTGACTTCGGTCTACGTCACAAATGACGTGTTCCTCGACAACTCGACCGGTGCGGACATCAACGGATCGGGCTGGATCGACGACAGCACGCTCTCCGGCAACTCGGTTGCCGGGCTCGTCGCCGACACCAGCGCAGTGCTGTATCTCGACAACGACACCATCGCAGAGAACTCGATCGGCGTGAACATGCTCAGCGTGACCACCGAGGTCTACGCCGAGAACACGATCGTCGGTGACAACTTCCCGAAGGGATCGTCCACGGCCGACGACTGCGAAGGAGGCACAGGGGGGATCTGGGAGCCGGGAGGCGGCCCGGGTGGCGGCAACGGCTACAACCTCACGGGCCCGACCTGCGACGCCGGGGACTCGACGGACATCACTCTCACTGACACGCTCGCCACGCCGGCCGATAACGGTGGCCCGACGCCGTCGATCCTGCCACCGAGCCAAGCAAAGGGAGCGGCTTCGCCGAGCGCCTGTTCGCGCGCCGACCAGAGGGAGTACCTGCTCGGTGCCTCCTTCTCGAGCTGCGACATCGGTTCGGTGCAGCCGAGCGCAACGGGGAACCCGGATGTTCAGCCGGACGAGTCCTCGCTCGAGTTCGGGACCGTCGACCAGGCAGTGTCGAAGACGCTGAGCTTGGAGGTGAGCAACAGCGGAGGCGGCCTCGTCGGAACCTCGCAGGTATCGACGACGGGAAGCACCGACTTCTCGGTCACGGGCGACAGTTGCACCGACGCGCTGCTGATCGCGGCCGTGGAGAACAGTGCCTACTGCACAGTCGAGGTGAGGGTCGCCCCGACGAGAGCCGGTTCGCTCAGCGGTCACGTGACTGTCACGACGACGGGAGGCACGATCGAGATCCCCCTGTCCGCGACCGGGGGCCCGGTCGCAACGGCGCCGGGAGCGCCGTCCGGCATCCACCCGACACCGGGCAACCAGCAGGTGAGGCTCACATGGAGCGCGCCTGGCGACGGGGGCGCTCCCATCGAGCAGTACAACGTGCGCGATTCGACCAACGGCGGGACGACCTGGCCGAGCGCGGGCGTCGTGTCGAGCTCGCCCGCGATGATCGGCGACCTCACCAACTACACCACCTACGAGTTCGAGCTCCAAGCCGTGAACGCCGTTGGTGCCGGCAGCTGGTCGAGCCCGTCGGCGCCCGTGACCCCGTACGCGCCAGGTGACGCCACCACGCTCGACGGGCCGTCCGCCACGACGATCAACTACGGCAAGACCACCGCGCTCACGACGATGCTCACCGACTCGAAGACCTCCAAGCCGATCCCAGGCGTCGTCGTCTCGCTCTGGTCACGATCCGGCTCGGGCGGCCCGTTCAGCGAGGTGGCGAAGGCGAAGACCAGCACGAGCGGCGCCGCCAGCATCACGGTGGACGCGAAGGCGACCACCCGCTACGAGTGGCAGTTCGTCGGCTCGAGCGGCCACGATCCGGCGACGAGCTCCGTTGGGACGCTATCGGTCGCCCAGGTCGTGAATGTGGCCGTCACGAAGACGAGCGTCGCGCCCGGGAAGCCCGCCGTGCTCTACGGCACGGTCTCCCCGAATGAGTCCGGCCAGACCGTCGTGCTCGAGGAGCTCGTTGCCGGCAACTGGACTCACCCCGGTGAGTCCGCCGTGATCAAGCTCCAAACGCTCCCGAACGGGAAGCGCGAGGTGGGCTACGAGATCGGTTTCTCGACGAAGAAGCCCGGCACCTACGGCCTTCGTGTGCAGCGCGCGGGCACCGCGACGAACGCGGCGGGGGTCTCCAGGCGGGTCACCGTCACCGTCACCTGAGCGAAGAGCACGACAACCGGCGACCCCGCACGATGCGCGACCCGCCCGAAGAGACCCTCGCCATTCTCGCAGTCGCCTACCTCGTCTACGCCTGGTAGTGGTGCACGTCTTTCTGATCCGGCACGGCGAGACGGCTCTCAATGCTGCCGGCGTGCTCCGGGGACAGCTCGACGTCCCGCTCGACGCGACCGGTGAAGCCGAAGCCGTCGCTCTCGGCGAGGTATTTCGGGAAGTGCCGCTGAGCGCGGTGGTGTCGAGCCCGCTCAGGCGGGCGGCCGACACGGCGCGCCGGATCGCCTCGGCCTCGGGGGCGCTGCTGACGGTCGACGACCGTCTCAGGGACCGCTTCTACGGTGAGTGGGCGGGACATTCGCTCGAGCAAGTCGAGGAACGGTTCGGATCGATCGACTCCGCCCCCCTCGTCGAGTCGCGGCAGCTGTTGGAGGCCAGGGCCGAAGAGGCGTTCTGCGACGCCGCCGCGAAGGCCAGCGACCCGGCCGCCGGGAGTGTGGAGGGCGGTGTCGCGCTCGTGACCCACGACGCCGTGCTCCGGGCGCTCCTGACGCGGCTCGTTCCCGCTCTGGTCTCGGCCAAGCTCCATCTCCCGACCGGATCGTGGTCCGAGCTCGTGCCGGCCCCGGGAGTCAGTCAATGGAGGCCGGTGCGCCTTGGCGAGCTGCCGGCGAGCGGCCCTTGGCCGAGCCCCAGCCTCGGCTGAGCGCCTGCCGTCGCACCTGGCCGGTTCCTCCGGGCGCGCCCCGGCGTAGGCTGAGCGTGTGTTGCGCCTTCTGACCGCGGGCGAGTCCCACGGGCGTGCGCTCATCGCCGTCGTCGAGGGGCTTCCGGCCGGATTGCCGATCACCGCGGGCGAGATCCGCGGCGAGCTGGCCCGCCGCCGGCTCGGCTACGGGCGAGGTCCCCGACAGAGGTTCGAGAGCGACGAGATCAGCATCGTCGGAGGCGTCCGCCACGGACGCAGCTTGGGCTCGCCGGTCGCGATCGAGATCGCCAACGCCGAGTGGCCCAAGTGGCAGGCGGAGATGTCGCCCGAGCCCGGGCGTCCTTCGCGTCGGCTCACACAGCCCCGTCCAGGCCACGCGGATCTTGCCGGAATGCAGAAGTACGGTTTTGACGACGCCCGCGACGTCCTCGAACGCGCCTCGGCACGGGAGACGGCCGCGAGAGTCGCAGCAGGCGCCTTGGCCAAGGCTCTTCTGGCACAGATCGGGGTCGCGATCGTGAGCCATGTCGTCCAGATCGGCGGCGCGGAGGCTTCAGCAGGGCTTCGCCCGCTACCAGGTGACCTTCCCACGGTTGACGCGTCGCCGGTGCGGTGTTTCGACCCCTCGGCCGAGGCCGGCATGGTCGCCGAGATCCGGGCGGCGGCCAAGGAGGGGGACTCCCTCGGCGGCACCGTCGAGGTCGTCGCCTACGGGGTGCCGGTTGGTCTCGGCAGCCACGTCCATTGGGATCGCAAGCTCGACGGTCTCATCGCCCAGGCGCTGATGAGCATTCAGGCAGTGAAAGTCGTGTGGATCGGCGAAGGCCTCGACATCGCCCGCCGCCGGGGATCGGGCGGCCACGACTCCATCTTCTTCGATGCCGGCTCACGCGAGTACAGGAGAGAGACGTCGCTGGCCGGTGGCATCGAGGGCGGCATCTCCACGGGGGGCCTGCTCCTGGTCGGCGCGGCCATGAAGCCGCTCGCCACGCTGAACCGCCCGGTCCTCAAGACCGTCGACGTCCTGACCAAGGAGGAGACCGTCTCGTTCAAGGAGCGCACCGACGTCACCTCCGTGCCCGCCATGGGCGTCGTTGCCGAGACGATGCTGGCTCTCGTGCTGGCGTCCGAGGCGCTCCGGAAGTTCGGGGGAGACAGCGTTTCGGAGCTGAAGCGTAACCACGCCTCGTACTTCGCCGAGGTCCGCGACGAGCATTGGCCGAGCGCGGCCGTGGACTCAGGGGGCGCCCCGGCGGTAGGCGACGGGCCGGCCTGCGAGTAACAGTGCCGGTCCCCGCCTTCGGGCTTGCCGAGCTGCGCGTCCTGTGGTCACGAGGTAGCAGGCGCTAGGTCCTTGACGCCCGAGCAGGGAATCGTCCTCGGCGTTGCCGGCTTTCTCGGGGGCGCGGTGAACAGCGTTGCTGGAGGCGGCTCGCTCATCTCCTTTCCGGCCCTGCTTGCCGTGGGCTATCCCGGTGTCACTGCGAACATGACCAACACGGTCGCTCTCTGGCCCGGCTACGTGGGTGCGACGGCCGCCTATCGCCGTGAGCTGGACGGCCAGCGGTCCAGAGTGGTCGTGCTGGGCGCGACCTGCATTGCCGGTGGCGCAGTCGGGTCGGTGTTGTTGCTCACGACGCCTGCGAGGGTCTTCAAGCAGGCGGTGCCCTGGCTGATCCTTCTCGCCTGCGCCTTGTTCGCCCTGCAGCCGCTTGCCAGCCGCGCGCTCGCAAAGCGACAGGCTTCGTCCAAGGAGCACCGCTCGCTCGCTCTCCACGGCGCGGTCTTGCTCGGAGCGATCTACGGCGCCTATTTCGGGGCGGGGCTCGGAATTGTGCTCCTGGCGGTGCTCGGGTTTGCGATCCCGGCCGGCGTGCAGGAGCTGAACGGACTGAAACAGGTCCTTTCGGTAATCATCAACTCGGTGGCTGTCGTTGCCTACGGCGTGTTCGGTCCCGTCGCGTGGACCGCGGTCGCCATCATGGCTGTGGCCAGCCTTGCAGGTGGCCGTCTGGGCGGGGGCTTTGCCCGCCGGCTCAGCCCTATCTTGCTGCGCGTGCTCGTCCTCGGGTTCGGCGTCACGGTCGGCTGCATCCTGTTCGCCCGGCAATGACACCGGCACGGGCAGGTTGCTACGCTCGCCGAGCGTGTTCACGGGTCTCATTGAAGAGATGGGTACATACGAGGGCCACGACGGCGACCGGCACCGGATCAGGGCGCCGTTCGTGCTGGAGGACGCCGAGGCCGGCGACTCGATCTCGGTGAACGGGTGCTGCTTGACCGTTGTGGCGTGCACGCCGGAGCTCTGGGAGACAGACATCACGGCCGAGACCCTCAGCCGGACGACCTTCGGCTTGCTGCGGCCCGGCGACCTGGTGAACCTCGAGAGGCCTGTCCGGGCGAGCGACCGCCTCGGCGGACACCTCGTCCAGGGTCATGTCGACGCAATCGGGGAGGTGCTGGCCCCGCCACCGGATCTCAAGGTCCGGATCCCGTCCGATCTCACCCGCTACTGCGTCGAGAAGGGCTCGATTGCCGTTGACGGCGTGAGCCTGACGATCTTCGACGTCGACATCGACAGCTTCGCCGTCGCCGTGATCCCTCACACCTCGGAGGTGACCACGATCGGGCGGCGGGTGCCAGGTGACAAGGTGAACATCGAGGTCGACATCGCCGCAAAGCAGATCGAGAAGCTGCTCAGTCCCTACGTTGCGAAGCTGACCTAACCATGGCCGGCAGTGGCTCGCGCCGGGTTGAGGGTCACCCCGTCGGCCCGCCTGCAAGGCAGCAGCACTGGTGAAGGCTCCGTACCGCAGATCGACCCCCTGGCAGCGGTTCGCCGCATGTTGGCGGGCGAACCCGGCACTCACGGCCGTGGTCGTCCTGGCGCTCCTGCTCGGTCTCCTTCTCAGGCTCTACGCGCTCGGCAGGGGGACGATGAACTCCGACGAGGCGATTGTCGGACTCATGGCCCGCGAGATCCTGCACGGCCATTTCTTCGCCTTCTACTGGCAGCAGAACTACGGCGGTACTGAGGCATACGCCGTAGCGGTGGTGTTCGCACTGTTCGGAAGCTCTGCGTTCACCCTCGGCCTGACTCCCGTCCTGCTCTGTGCCGCGTCGCTCGTTGTCCTTTGGCGCCTCGGGAACCGCATGTTCTCAAGTCCGGTCGGTGCGCTGGCCGCGATCACCTTCTGGGTCTGGCCCGAGGCCTACATGACTTACAACGACCATGGGGACGGCTTCCGGTGGATCGTGCTGATCTGCGGGCTGACGGTTCTGTTGACCGTGCTCAGGATCGGGGACGGCGACGACAGGAGAACTGATTGGTTCGTGCTCGGGCTCAGCGCAGGCGTGGGATGGTGGTCGAGCCCGGAGATTGCCTACTTCCTCGTCCCAGCCGGCGTCTACCTCCTCGCGCGCGTCATCCAGCAACGGGCGAAGGTGCGTCTTGGTTCGCTGATCCTGGGTGTGGCGGCTCTGATCGTCGGCTCGCTCCCGTGGTGGTGGCACAACCTCCTCCAGCACTTCGACTCGCTCGTGGGGCCTCCGCAGCCTTCGCCCCCCGGCCCGGGCGGGGTGTACTGGTGGCATTTCGGCATTTTCGTCCGCGATGTGGTTCCTATGGTTCTCGGCCTTCGGGCCCGCGGGACGGGCCGGTGGCTGGGCCCGTCGAACTTGACGCCGCATTTCATGGAGATCTTGGTTGTCGTGCTCGTCGGCTGGCTCGTGTACCTGGCGGCGCGGGGACGTGCGTGGCTGCTGGTGCTGTTCGTCGCGATGTTCCCGTTTCTCTACGCGGCGCAGCCGTTCACCTGGTACTGGCGCGACGGCCGTTACGCGGTCTTCCTCGCGCCCCTCCTCGCGCTCGTGGTCGTCTCCCTCGTCAGCGAGGTCGGCATGTGGGCGATCGGGTCCCCACGGTTCGCGTCGGCAATCATGGCAGGGCTCGTGATCGTCGGCGGGCTGGCGCTGACGCTGGACGCGGCCAGGGGTGAGGCGCCCTATAAACCCCAGCTCGGCTTCCCCGCCGTCGAGCGAACGAGTTGGCTCTCATGGCACGCGAACCCCAACAACCTGCCCACCGCTCTCGCCGACTCGCTCGTCCGTTGGCATGTCCGCTACGCCTTCTCCAGCTACTGGCTCGGGTACGACGTGGGGTTCCTCTCGGAGGGCCGCGTCACCGTGAGCCCTGCCGGGCCCGCGTTCATCCGCTATCCGCCCTATTACCAGGCCATAGCGGAGAGTCCCGCGCCCGCGTGGATCTTCGTGAGCCCTGCCCTCGAGCTGGAGGCAGCTGTCGAGGCCGGGACGACGGCCCTCGATCCGGCGTGTGTCGCGCCAGGCCAGCAGTGCCTCTTGGTGCCCGAGATCGTCCAGTGGTGCAAGGCTCACCACATCAGCTACGCGATCCGCTACAGCGGGCCGTACATCGTGGTGATTCCTTCCCAGCGCGTCCTGCCCACCCAGGTACTGCCGGCGATCGGCATGTGATCGATCCGTTCGGCGTTCGTGGGGCACGACGGCACCTGTGCTGCTGAGCGGCGCCTACTGCAGGCCGAAGCCGTCAGGCGATTCCGGCCAGCACCTCGGCGATCTGCACCGCGTTCAGTGCAGCGCCCTTGCGGAGGTTGTCGCCTACGACGAAGAGTGACAACCCGTACGGCACCGTCGCGTCTCGCCGCAGTCTTCCCACGAGTGACAGGTCGCGACCCGTCGCGCCGAGCGGGGTCGGGATGTCGCAGAGCTCGACGCCTGGCGCGCCGTCGAGGGCGGCCAGCGCCTCCTCGGGGCTGATCGGCCGCTCGAACTCGAGGTTGAGCGCCAAGCTGTGACCGGTGAACACGGGCACCCGGACACAGGTGCACGAGACGAGCAGGTCGGGCAGGCCCAGGATCTTCTGGCTCTCGTTCCTGAACTTCTGCTCCTCGTTGGTCTCGCCGCTCCCGTCGTCGACGCTTTGACCGGCCAGCGGGATGACATTGAACGCGATGGGTGCAGGGAACTTCACAGGAGCCGGCAATTCGACGGCGTTGCCGTCGTGTGCGAGCGCCGCGGCGCCATCTGCGACCTTTCGGACCTGCTCGTCCAGTTCGGAGGTTCCGGCCAGCCCCGCGCCGGACACGGCCTGATAGGTGGAGGCCACCACCCGGCGCAGGCCCGCCCGCGCGTCGAGGGGCTTCAGCACGGGCATGGCGACCATCGTCGTGCAATTCGGGTTGGCGACGATCCCTTTCGGTATGGAGCCCAACGCCTCGCGGTTGACCTCGGGGACAACGAGCGGAACCTCCGGGTCCATCCGCCATGCCGACGAGTTGTCGATGACGATCGCGCCGGCGGCAGCGACACGGGGAGCGAGCTCGAGGGAGGCCTTCGCACCGCAAGAGAACAACGCGATGTCAATCCCGGTGAAGTCGGCGCCGACGACATCCTCGACTACGACATCGCCGTCCCACTCGAGCGTGCGACCGGCCGATCTTGCGCTCGCGAAGAAACGCACGCCGTCGGCCGGGAAGCTTCGTTCCGCAAGGATCGACCTCATCACGGCACCGACTTGTCCTGTGGCGCCGAAGACCGCGACTTTCATGAGGCGAGTTTAGTTGCCGCCCCTCGATGGCTGGATCGGAGCCGGTCAGGTCCCGAGCTCGAAAGCGGCGTGGAGGACCTGAACCGCCCGCTCCGCCAGGGCCGATCGAACCAGGCACGAGATGCGGATGGGAGAGGTGGAGATCATCTCGATGTTGATGCCGGCGTTCGCGAGAGTCTCGAACATCGTTGCGGTGACTCCTGGGTGGGTCCTCATGCCCGCACCGATCACAGATACGGTCGCAACGTCGTCGTCGGCGATCACCGACACCGCGCCGAGCTGTGGGACGAGCTGTTCGGCTACTTCGAGGCTTGCTTCCAAGTCGGAACGGGGGACGGTGAAGGAGATGTCGGTCGTGCCGTGGTGCGAGGTGTTCTGGACGATCACGTTGACGTTGATCGCCCGGCCCGCGAGACCCCTGAACACGGAGGCGGCGATGCCGGGTTGGTCCGGGACGCCGGCGATGGTGACCTTGGCCTCGGTCGAATCACTTGTCACCGCCGAGACGATGGGTTGTTCCATGGAAGAATCCTCCTCGCTGACGATGGTCCCGGGCTCCCAGGTGAAGCTTGAACGCACGTGGAGCGGTATGTGGTAGTTCCGGGCGAACTCAACCGAGCGGAGCGCAAGGACCTTTCCACCCGTTGCGGCGATCTCGAGCATCTCCTCGAAGGAGATTCTGGGTATCCGGTGGGCGGTCAGCACTACGCGGGGATCCGCGGTGAAGACTCCCGAGACGTCGGTATAGATCTCGCAGAGATCGGCTCCGAGGGCGGAGGCGAGTGCCACCGCGGTCGTGTCGGAGCCCCCGCGCCCGAGTGTGGTCACGTCCCGTTTGCTCGAGACTCCCTGGAAGCCGGCCACGACCGGGACGATGCCCTGAGCCAGCGACTCACGAAGGCGGTCGCCTTTGACCTCGACGATCCGTGCCCTTGTGTGCGTGGTGTCGGTGATGATGCCCGCCTGGCTGCCCGTGAACGAAGCAGCCGGGACACCAAGCTCCGCAAGCGCCATGCACAACAGGGACATCGAGATTCGCTCGCCCGCAGTGAGCAGCATGTCGAGCTCGCGACCCGGCCGCACACGGCTCACGTCTTCGGCGAGCCGGATCAGCCCGTCGGTGGTCTTGCCCATGGCGCTGACCACGACGACGACCTCCGTGCCGGCACGACGTGTACGAGCGACGTGGTCCGCGACGGCACGGATGCGGTCTGCGTCGCCGACCGAGGTTCCGCCGAACTTCTGAACGACGAGGGTCACGCCAGCCAACCTACCGCCGGGCCAGGTGCATGGGCGACCACGGGCCCGCCAACGGCAGTGGGCGACTTGTCCTGGGCCAGGTCTGGTTGCACGGCCCGCTTCGCGGTGGGCCGGGGCACGGACCCGGGACCTGCCAACGGCACGGGGATGCAACCTGCCCTGCGGGTTCGGTAGCCTTCTGCTCCGTGCCAACCGAGAAGAGGGCGCGGCAGCGAGCCGCTCGTGAACAGAAGCAAGCCGTCATCGAAAAGGGCCGGAAGCGACGCCGCAAGACGCGGCGTGCAATTGGGGCGGTGATCTTCGCTGCCGTCATCGTCGGCATCGTGCTCCTCGTGAACAGCTCGGCCGGAAAGTCGGCCAACAAGCCGACCACGACCACCACATCGAGCACGACCACGACGTTCCCCACGCCGACGACCCAGCCGTTGACGAAGGTCGCCATGGCCCCGAGTTGCCCGCCGGCCACGGGATCGACCAAGCGGGTCGTGTTGTTCACCAAGGCGCCGCCGGCGTGCATCGCTGCGAGCTCGGTCTGGGACGCCACCTTCAAGACGAGCTTCGGCGACATCGTCGAGCAGATGTCGGCCGCCTCGTCGTTCGAAGCCGTCAACAACTTCGTGTTCCTGGCTCGTTACAAGTACTTCGACGACACAGACTTCTTCCGCGTGATCAAGGGTTTTGTCGTGCAGGGCGGTTCGGTGACCGACACGGACCCGAACGGAGCCACAGGCAAGCCGGGCAAGATGGAATACGGGTATCCCGGCTATCAGTTCACCGGCAACACACCGCCGGCGAGCTGCTCGACCAAGCCGACAGGCCCCGGCTGCTACAAACCCGGTGACCTCGCGATGGCGAATTCCGGGTCGCCGTCCACCAACGAGAGCGAGTTCTTCCTCATCCTGCCCGGCGGCCAGAAACTACTGTCGCCCGACTACACGCTCTTCGGTCACCTCGTGTCGGGGATGAGCGTCCTCGAGGAGATCGGGTCGTACGGGGCGCCCAATACTGCGACCAGCACCGGCGTTCCGAGACTCACCGTCTACCTTCTCAGCGTCACCGTCACACAAGTCGCAGGCTGAACCGGCCCGTCAAGAGAAACGGAGGCCCCCATGCCGAGCCAGTGCCCCCCAGCCGATGGCTCAGCGCCGAAAACCCGGCACTTCGAAGGGCCGCCACCGATGTGCATCGACCTTTCCAAGCGCTACACCGCCGAGATGGTCACCTCCAAGGGCACCATGGTGTTCGCCCTCGACGCGGTGAACGCTCCGAGAACGGTGAACAACTTCGTGTTCCTGGCGCGCTACCACTTCTTCGAGGGGATCGCGTTCCACCGGATCATCCCGGGTTTTGTGCTGCAGGGCGGCGATCCGGAGGGGACTGGTGCCGGCGGGCCCGGCTACCGTTTCGAGGACGAACTGCCCAAACCCGGCCGCTACGAGCTCGGCTCGCTCGCCATGGCGAACGCCGGACGGGATACCAACGGGAGCCAGTTCTTCGTCATCTCAGGACCTGACGGGATGCGTCTGCCGCCGCTGTATTCGCTGTTCGGTCAGATGGTCTCCGGGCGGGAGGTCGTCGCGGCCATCGACTCGGTGGGGACCAAGTCGGGCGCCCCCAAGGAAAAGGTCCTGATCGAGTCGGTCACGGTCACCGAACTGGCCTGAGCGTCGCCCTCGGCCGGGCGCGCTATCGAGGCAGGGCTTCGAGGCCGGCCTGCACTCCGTCGAGGTAGACGGTGACATGTCCTTCGCCCGCCGATCGCCAGGAGCCGTCCGGCTCCCTGATCAACGCCGTGCGCTCGGGGATTCCGGCGATCGGGGTCCCCGCCGGGGCGAGCTCGAGCGTCCGCCAGAAGTGGTGCGAGGCGCCCGAGTCGTGATGTGGCACGACGGCCAGCTGTTCGACGAGGCCGAGTCCCACCGTGAACGCCCCTCCCCGCGGGTCGACCATGGGATCGACGAGCACCATCGCCCCCGCCGACGACCCGGCGACGACCGCGCCGTTGCGCCAGGCGTTTGCAAGCGCCTCGAAGACGAGCGAGCCCTTGAGCACCGAGAGGAGGTGGAGGGGCGAGCCGCCAGAGAGATAGATGAAACGCGCCTGCGCTATGGCGTCGGCGTTGGCCTCTTCGTTGGCGTCCGCGTGGCGCAGCACCATCAACCCACGGGCTCGGGAGCCGAGCGACGAGAACCACCTCTCTGCCGTCGCGACCGCCCGGTCGGGGTGCTCATAAGCCGCCGCCGTGGGAAGAACCAGCACTTCGTCGGCACCCGAGCGCTCCAGCAGCTCGGCGTCGTAGCCGGCGCCGGCCAACCACTCGCCGCCGCCGACGAGAGCGAGCAATCCGGCCGCCTGTCCTGTGTGCTGATGATCGCTCACGGGCCGGGAACCTACACCTTGTCCGGCGGGATGTACCTCGCGGACTCGACCGAGCCCGACACGGTCTCGAGTACCCAGATGGACCCCTTCTTCGCATCCAGCGGTCCGGTGAGGCGCACCCCGGCCTTTTCGAGCAGTTCAAGGATCCCCCAGACGACGTCCCCATGGGTGCACAGCACGGGCACGCCACCACGGGCCGCCAGGTCCTTCAACTGCACGAGAGAGCTGCACGCGTCGGATCCCTCTGCAAGAAACTCAGCAGTCCCGACCGGCAGCCCGCACGCGGCCGCAAGGGGCCGGAGGGTCGCGAGGCAGCGTTCGGCGCTGCTGGACATAAGCAGCGTGGGCCGCGGCTCCGGCTGCACAGCGCCGAGGTCGTGCGACAGTGCGCCGCCTGGGGGTCCGGTGTCGAAGTGATCGACGATGGCCTGAGCCTCCTTGGCGCCACGGTCGGTGAGCGGGCGCTCCCTGTCCGAGCCAGCCCAGCCGTCGCGCGGTTGAGCGTGAGCGTGGCGCACGAGGTAGACCGCAACTGCCGCCATCGAGTCGGCCTTGCCTGAATTCCCGACCGTCATGGCATCTCGGAGCCTGAAGTCGCGTTGCCCATCAGTGAACGACGCTCAGGCCGACGGCTGCACCGACGCCGTAGGTGACTGCGCCGGCCGCGGCGCAGATCGCGAGCTGGCGGAATGCCGACCACCACCATGACCGCCCCGTGAACAGCGAGAGCGCCGAGCCCACGATCACCGCAGCGACTGCCGCGATCACGATCGACACGAGCACGGCACCGGTTCCTTGTCCGACCAGAAACGGGAGCAGCGGCAGCAAGGCCCCCACGCTGAAGGTCACGAAGGACGCAACTGCCGCCTGCACAGGCCTGCCGAGCGAGTCAGGATGGATGCCGAGCTCCTCGCGGGTGTGGGTCTCGAGCGCGATCTGCGGATCGGCCATCATCTGCCGGGCGACCTGCATGGCGAGCTCGGTGGAAATGCCGCGACTCTCGTAGATTGTCACCAGTTCCTGGAATTCTCTTTCGGGGCGACGACGGAGCTCCTGACGTTCGCGCTCGATCTCGCGCTCGAACAGCTCGGTCTGTGCGCGCATCGAGATGTACTCGCCGGCGGCCATCGAGAACGCACCGCCGAGAAGCCCTGCCAGACCTGCCAGCCGCACGACTCCGGCGGGCGGACTCGCTCCCGAGAGTCCCAGGATCAGCGAAACGTTAGTCACGAGCCCGTCACTGACGCCGAACACGGCGGCCCGCGCGCCTCCGCCCCGGATGTCACGGTGGTGGTGCTCTTGGATCGGCGCGTCGGGAAGGCCTCGGGCGTCGGGCCGAGCTTGCCGTAGTGCGGCCAGCCACCTGCGAACCTCGGGCACACGGGAGCGACCTTTGACTCTACGCCGGGGGGGCGTAGGCGGACGGTCGGCTGATCGAGCCACGGCTCCAGTTTGGAGCAGCTGAGCGCCGGAGGTGAAACTGGTGCCACCGACAAGGCTCCACGGCGGCCCGCAGGCACCGGGTGGGCGCGTCCTTCTCCTGCGGACGAGCGCCTACACTCGGCCCAACCCTATGGACCGGCCCGTGTTTGGAGCTCGCAACAAGGACGGTCCCCGAGGTTGCCGCAAAGAATGCGGCGCCCGCGCCCAGTCCCATTGAGCAGCGACGGGATCTGACAAGGCTCAGCCATGGACGCTCTCGATCTCATCCTCATCCTCGTCATCCTGGTGTCGGCACTCCGGGGGTTCCGGCGGGGAGCGGCGGTGCAGGTTCTGTCCTACGGCGGAGCTCTCGGCGGCTTGGCCCTCGGCGTGGTGCTGGTCCTCCTCATCTGTCCCCATGTGAGCGGGCAGCGCGCGAAGACCGCCGTTGCTCTCCTGCTGTTGCTCGTGCCCGCGGCGGTGTTCGCCGCTTCGGGACGCCACCTGGGCGCGGAATTGTGGCGCCGGCTGCGTCGGGCCCGTTTCGGCGCTGTTGACGCGGCAGGTGGCGCCGTTGTTGCCACCGCCGGTGCGCTCGTCGTGATCTGGCTGCTGGCCTCGATCCTGGTGAACAGCCAGTTCTCCCTTGTGGCGAGCCAGATCAATGATTCAAGGATCATTCGCAGTGTCACCAACATCATGCCGCCGATCCCGACGGCGCTGGCGCCGGTGGAGCGTTTCCTGAGCGATGAAGGCCTGCAACTTGTCGCCGACGGCTTCGTCCAGCTTGCCGGCCCGGTCGCTTACCCCAGTGCAGCCCAGGTGCTGGCCGGAGCCGCCAAGGCCTCCCCCTCCACGGTGAAGGTCGTGGCCATCGGTTGCGGCGAGATCCAGGAGGGCTCGGGCTTCGTCGTCGGGCGAGATCTTGTCGTCACGAACGCCCATGTGGTCGCCGGCACGCAATCGGTCAGGGTCGAGGACTCCGTCGGCTACCACGTCGGTGCGGTCGCGTACTTCGATCCCGAGTTCGACCTTGCCATCTTGCGCGTGCACGGACTGCCAGAACGCGCGCTGACCCTCGACCCGGGCACGGTGGGACGCGGCACGAAAGCCGTGGTGCTCGGCTATCCAGAGGGGGGTCCCCTCGCGGTCGATCCTGCGGGCGTGCGCTCGGAGATCTTCGCAACCGGGCTCGACATCTACGGCGAGAATCCCACGGTGCGTGCCGTGTACGTGATTCAGGCCCTGGTCCGGCCGGGAAACTCCGGCGGCCCACTGGTCGAGCCGGACGGTCTGGTCATCGGCGTGGTCTTCTCGAGGTCGCCCACCAGCAGCGACATCGGCTACGCGCTCGCATCCCCAGGAGTCCTCGCGCGTATCCACAAGGCGGAGTCGTTGCCGACCTCGGCGGTCGTCGGTACCGGTGGGTGCATCTCGAAATAGGCCGGAAGTCCGATGGCCGGAGGCGTGCGCACGAGGCGATCGCGGGTCGGCAATGATTGGACAGTGGCGCTTCTGATCGAGGATTACGGCCTGATCGGGGACACGCATACGGCCGCGCTCGTCGGGCGCGACGGATCGATCGACTGGCTGTGCTTGCCGCGCTTCGACTCGGCGGCGTGCTTTGCCCACCTGCTTGGGGGCACCGACCACGGGTTCTGGAGGATCGCGCCGGCTGCGAGTCCCCCGCCCGGCCAGGGCGAACCCATGCCGGCCACGCGCCGCCGTTACCTCGGCGACAGCTTGGTGCTCGAGAGCGAATTCGACCTGCCGGAGGGAGGCGTCCGTATCACCGACTGCATGCCGCTCAGGGAGCACAGCCCGAGCATCGTCCGGTTGGTCGAGTGCCTGAGCGGCGCGGTCGAGATGCGCATGGATCTGGAGATCCGTTTCGAGTACGGGTCGGTCGTGCCGTGGGTGCGCAGTTTCGACGGCCAACTCGTCGCGGTAGCCGGGCCCGACGGGTTGGCGTTGTGGACCACCGCGCGCACACGCGGCGAGAACATGCGCACCGTCTCCCAGTTCCTCCTACGTGAGGGCCAGCAGGTTCCCTTCGTGCTCACCTACTTCCCTTCGCACGGCGAAGTGGGGCGGCCCGTAGCTGCGCAGTACGCGATCGAGGAGACCAGACGCTGGTGGCAGGACTGGGCGGACCTTGCCAACTTCGAGCCGCACCGGTGGCGTGACGCCGTGGTCCGCTCGCTGATCACCCTCAAGGCGCTCACCTACGAGCCGACAGGCGGCATCATCGCCTCGCCCACGACCTCGCTTCCGGAGTCGCTGGGCGGCGAGCGGAACTGGGACTACCGGTACTGCTGGCTTCGCGACGCCACGCTCACGTTGTCCGCCCTCATGGCGGCGGGCTACCGCGACGAGGCTGCCGACTGGCGTGACTGGCTTCTGCGTGCAGCGGCGGGCGACCCTTCGAAGCTTCAGATCATGTACGGAGCCGCCGGGGAGAAGAACCTGAAGGAGGACGTCCTCGACTGGCTGCCTGGTTACGAGGGCTCCAGACCTGTCCGAATCGGCAACGCGGCCTCTGCCCAGTACCAGCTCGATGTCTATGGCGAAGTGCTCGGCGCACTGCACGAGGCACGACGGACCGGCCTCGACCCCGCGGGCCCGGCTTGGGATCTCGAGCTCGCGCTCCTGGACTTCCTCGAGACGGGCTGGACACAGCCCGACGACGGCATCTGGGAGGTGCGGGGCCCGCGCCGTCATTTCACGCACTCGAAAGTAGAGGCATGGGTGGCAGTTGACCGGGCGATTCACGACGTGGAGGACTTCGGTCTCGAAGGCCCCCTGGACAAGTGGAAGGCATTACGCGAGCAGATCCACAAGGAAGTGTGCGAGAAGGGCTTCGACTCCGAGCGCAACACCTTCACGCAGTACTACGGCTCGAAGGAGCTCGACGCCAGCGTGCTCATGATCCCGATCGTGGGGTTCTTGCCGCCGAAGGACTCCCGGGTGACAGGGACGGTCGAGGCCATCAGGCGTGATCTGACAGTGGACGGTTTCGTGTGCAGGTACGACTCGGAGAAGTCGGAGCATGTCGATGGGCTCACGGGCCGTGAGGGCGCGTTTCTTGCTTGTTCGTTCTGGTTGGTCGATGACCTGCATCTCATCGGTCGCCACGACGACGCCGTGAATCTGTTCGAGCGGCTGTTGTCGCTGCGGACTGATCTCGGCCTACTGGCCGAGGAGTACGACCCGGTCGCAAGACGTCTCCTCGGCAACTTCCCCCAGGCCTTTTCCCACGTGTCGTTGGTGAACACCGCAGTCGGGCTCTTGGGCATTGCCCAGGGCTTCACCCACGAGCACCGGCTCGCCGGGGTCGAGCCGGCCGTGACGCGCACTCTCGGGCTGCAGCAGAGGAAACGTCGGAGGCGACCTGCGATGGGGTCCTGATGTCAGGGCCCTGCACGAGCCGGGCCGATGAGGCTTTCCGAACGCAAGCAATAAGAGCGGTCCCGGCGCATCGGGCATCTTAGGGACACCGGTGAGGGAGTGTCCCTGAGCACCCGGTGCGCCGGGATCATCACCTCAGGCTACGGCGCCCGCCGGTCGGGCCATAGAGCCGAAGGTCCCATATTCGAGATGTCGAACACCGTGCGGACGAGCACGACGAGGTCCGATCCGAGCCGAGGCGAGCATCGCCCCACGGTCCGTCGTGCCACACCTGTTCATCGGGGCGGGCGCAGCGACAGGTCCTCTTCTCCGAGCGCCTCGAGCTCGTCCCGCTCGGTCGGCAGTTTGGGCTGGAAGAGCTGCTGGGCGATCAGTGTTGGTACGAGCGCAGAGAGGAGCACGACCGTCACGAGCTCGGTGTACTGGGTCTTGTCGACGAGATGGTGCGTCAGCCCGAAGAGCGCCGAGATCGATCCGAAGGTGAGGCCCGTCGCCATGAGCAGTGTCATGTATGTGCGCTCGCTTGCCGGGATCCGAAGTGCCGATGCGGCCGGCCAGACACCGAGCAGCTTGGTCACCATCTTCACGCCGAACAGCAGCGCGATGACTCCCGCTCCCGACACGAGCGCCGGCGCCGAGATGAGGAGCCCGGCGTGCAGGAAGAAGAACGGTGTCAGCAGCGCGAAGGCGATGGACCGGATCCTGTCCATAAGCACCCGGTCGTTCATGAACACACCTGCGACAACCAGGCCGGCCACATAGGCCGGCAGCACCGCTTCGCTGCCGGCGGCGGTCGCGAGTCCTCCGAGAGCGAAGAGCACCACAAGAAGGAACTTCACCTCGGGCTCACTCACACGGTGGCCGAAGCGGTCGATCACAAAGCGCGTTGCCCTCGGGAGGACCAGCAGCGTGACGATGGTGACCGCCGCGAAGACGAGAAGCAGCCAGTCGTAGGTGGCGAACAGCCCGCCGAGAGCGAGAACGGTGCCGAGATCGGTCACAAAGCACGCTGCCAAGATGAGCTTGCCGAGATCCTGGCGGTTCAGTCCCGTTTCGATCATGACGGCGTACACGACGGCGACTGACGTCGTGCTCAATGCAACGCCGCCGATCTCCGCGCCGTGCAGGGGCCAGTCGAGGACGAGCCTGCAGAACCCGAAGGCCCCCAGGAACGGCAGCAGGAACGACACGATGCCGATCGCCAAGCTCGCCTTCCAATGTCTTCTCAAGGAGACCGGATCGATCTCGGCTCCTGCGAGGAAGGTCAGCATGAGGGACCCGGCACCGGCAAGGAAGGTGGTGATGTCGGTCTGCTGGATATGTCCCTTGAGCCCTGGAATGTTGCCGAGCACGGCACCGACGAGGATCTCGACGAGCGCGACCGAGAGCCCGAGCTTGATGCTGATCACCGACGCCAGCAGCGCCATGGCGAGCCAGATGGCAAAGACGTAATAGGAATTCATTCGCACCCCTGATCAGGCTGACAGGGGTGCGTAAAGGCCCTACCAGCGTCGGTCGTAGCTGGTAGAAGCCATCAGTCGAAGAGATACCCGACGGTTCGAGGAGCGGGCTTCATCGCGCCTGACCGGGACTATAGCGACTCGCGCCGCGACCGCTTGCGCCTGGCGTCAGTCCAGCGCCGAGTCGATCTGCTCGGAGACCTCCTCGGTGTCCGCGAGCGGGTGAGACGCCGGGACCGTGCCCAGGCGGCCGGCTTCGAAGTCATCGAAGGCCTGCTGGAGCTCGCCCCTGGTGTTCATGACGAAGGGCCCGTACCAGGCGACCGGCTCACGGATCGGCACACCCCCAAGAAAGAGCAGCTCGAGGGTCGAGGTGCGGGAGTCCTGCTGCGTGGAGGCCTCGACGGTCAGGGCATCTCCTTGTCCGAAGACCGTGAGTTGGCCCGACTCGACCGGCCGGCGCTCGGCTCCGACAGCCCCTTGGCCGCCGAGAACGTACACGAGCGCGTTGAAGTTCCGGGGCCACGGCACTACGAGCTGAGCGCCTGGGGCGAGGCTGGCGTGCACCATCGTCATCGGGGTGTGCGTCGAGCCCGGGCCGGTCTGGCCACCTACCTCTCCGGCTATGACGCGCAGGAGGCCACCTCCGTCGTGGGAGGACAAGAGCTTGACCGCGGTGCCTTCAAGGTCCTGGTACTGAGGGTCGATCCACTTCTTGGCGCTCGGGAGGTTGACCCACAGCTGCAGGCCGTGGAACCAGCCGCCGGCGGCGACGACGTCGTGGGGCGGGGTCTCGATGTGGAGGATCCCCTTGCCGGCGGTCATCCACTGGGTTCCACCGTCCCGGATGACTCCACCGCCCCCTGTCGAGTCCGCGTGCTGGATGACGCCGTCCATCATGTAGGTGACGGTCTCGAAGCCGCGGTGAGGATGCCAAGGCGTGCCTTTGGGCTCGCCCGGCCCGTAGTTGACCTCTCCCATCTGGTCGAGATGGACGAACGGGTCCAGATCGGCCAGGTCGACGCCGGCGAACGCCCTGCGCACCGGGAAGCCCTCGCCCTCGAGGCCCCGCGGTGCGGTGGTGACCGATCGCACCGGTCGTTGGATCGCGGTTGCGGAGGGCCTGGGAACCTGTGGCAGCTCGTTGGCGTCGTCGATTGTGACTGCAGGCATCGCAGAACCTCCGAGATCGATCCGGCAAGACGGAGAACCTATCGCCGAGGTTCGCCGCGCCCGTTCAGGGCACCGGCCGATGGCCGGCGAATCGGCTCTGGGGCGCACGATCCTGCGGAACGGCTCCTCGGTTGACGACGATAATAAGAGTGATTATCATTCCGTTCGCGGCGGGCTTGAGCAGGCCGCCCTGTCACGCGAGGTGTCACACGAGAATGGGTCCTCGGCTTCTGCGAGATGGCAACCGGGCGAAGGTCGTTGGCCTCTGCGCTTGCCTGACGTTGCTCGGTTGCGCGTGCTCGACTACGGATAGCACGCAAAGCCGCGGCGTTGTGGTGGCCGTGGGTGCGGAGAGCCAGTACGCGAACGTGATCGCGCAGATCGGCGGTAGGTACGTCGAGGTGACGGCCATCGTGAGCAACCCCAACACCGATCCCCATTCCTTCGAAGCGAGCCCGTCAGTGGCCGGGGTCGTCAGTGCCGCGCAGCTGATCGTCCAAAACGGCGCCGACTACGACACCTTCATGAACACCATCGAGGCCGCATCGCCGAATTCGAGACGGAAGGTCATTGACGTCCAGCGGACGCTCGGGCTGCCGAGCAGCACGCCGAACCCGCACCTGTGGTACAGCCCGAGCACGATGCCAGCCGTGGCGAAGGCGATCACCGGTGACTTGTCCGGTCTCGATCCCGAGCACGCCGCCTATTTTCGGGAGAACCTGGCGAAGTTCGACCGCTCCATGACCCCTTGGCTTCAGGCGATCTCCAATTTCAAGGCCAGGTATCCGCGTACCCCGGTGGCCAGCACCGAACCGGTTGCCGACTACATGCTCGAGGCCGCGGGAACCGACAACGAGACCCCTTTCGCGTTGCAGGCGGACATCATGAACGGAGTAGATCCGCCGCCCGAGGACATCACACTCCAAGACGGGCTGTTCACCGGGCACAAGGTCAAGGTCTTCCTGTACAACGAGCAGGTGACCGACTCGATCACGCAGTCATTCCTCGATCTCGCCAAGGCCAGCGGGATACCGGTCGTGGGCGTCTACGAGACGATGCCGACACCCGGTTACGACTACCAGACCTGGATGTTGGCCGAGGTTCAGGCACTCGAGAAGGCCGTGGCCTCCAAGGTCTCGACGGGACGGTTGTGACGAACCCGGATCGGCTCGGCGGTTCCCCGGAGGTTCTTTGCCTCGAGGGGGTGTCGCTGTGGCTCTCCGGCAGGGAGATACTCCACGATGTCGGCTTCAGCCTTCGCGCCGGAGAGCTCACGGGCCTGATCGGATCCAACGGCGCGGGCAAGACGACCATCTTCAGGGTGATCCTGGGACTGGAGACGCCGTCGACCGGCAAGGTGCTCTTCGCAGGTCGTCCGCGTCCGCATCGCAATCGACTCGTCGGCTACGTCCCGCAAAGCATCGGGCTCGACCCTGACGTCCCCTTGCGGGCACGCGACCTGGTGGCCCTCGGGATCGACGGCGATCGCTTCGGCATCCCGCTGCCTTCGCGTGGCCGGCGCCGGCTGGTCGACGACATGCTCGAAGCCGTTGACGCCCAAGGCTTCGCTGACACCCGGGTCGGCAAGCTTTCGGGAGGGGAATTGCAGCGGAGCTTGATCGCGCACGCGCTGATCAGCCAGCCGAAGCTCCTGCTCCTGGACGAGCCGCTCGCGAACCTCGACATTCGCAGCGAGCAGGAGGTCGTCGGGCTCCTGGCAAGGATCGCAAAGGAGCAACAGATTGCGGTTCTCATCTCCGCACACGAGATGAACCCGCTGCTACCGGTGATGGACCGCGTCGTCTATGTCGCCTCCGGCCGAGCAGCCAGCGGGTCTACCGAGGAGGTTGTCCGCGAGGACGTCCTGAGCGCGTTGTACGGCCATCATGTCGACGTGCTCCATCTCCAAGACCGCATCTTGGTGGTGGCAGGCAAGGACGAGGGTCACCACCCCGAGCTCGAAAGAGAGCGGCGCACCCTTCCTCCCCGCGGGCTGGGATGACGACTGTGAGCGCGATTCTCAACGGCATCTTCGAGCCCGGGCTCTTCACGAGCGAGCCGGTTCGCGTGGCGGTGATCGTGGGTGGCGTGGTCTCGCTCGTGTCCGCAGTGGTTGGCGTGTTCACCGTCATCCGCGGCCAGTCCTTTGCCGGCCATTCCCTGGGAGACTTGGGCACCACGGGCGGATCGGGCGCCTTTCTCGTGGGGACCAACCCACTCTGGGGCTTCGTCGTTTTTGCGCTCCTCGGAGCCGGGGCCATGGAGCTGTTCGGTGCCCGACGACTGCGCCAGAGGGACATGACGACCGGCATCGTGCTTGGCGCAGGCCTCGGGATTGCCGCCTTGTTCCTGTATCTGGGCACAACCCAGAGCAATACGACAGGCGCGACCATCACGATCCTGTTCGGCTCCATGTTCGTGATCCGGGCGTCGATGATCCCGGTCTTCGTGTTGTTGGGCCTGTCGGCTCTCGCCGTCGTCGGGTTGCTCTACCGCCCGCTGCTGTTGAGCGCGGTGAGCCCGGACATTGCCCACGCACGAGGTGTGCCAGTGCGCACGGTCGGCATCTTGTACCTGCTTGCCATGGCGGTTGCGGTGTCACTTTCCTGCGTGACCATCGGCGCGATCTTGAGCACCGCCGTGTTGATCGGCCCTGCCGCAGCCGCGCTGCGGCTCACGAAGCGACCTGGTCTGGCGATCGCCTGGGCCGCCCTCATCGCCGTGACCTTGACGTGGCTGGGCATCCTGCTCGCCTACGACAGCTACTACTGGCCTCCGGCACGGCGGGGCTGGCCGGTGAGCTTCTTCGTGGTGGCGTTGGTGCTTGTCGTGTATCTCCTGGCAGATTCCGCAAGTCGGCGAAACTCGAGAAGGGACGCCACGCATGCGTTCGCGCGCCGTGGGGACCGGGTGGGCTCGCCCGGCGACCGCGGGCGCACAGGACCGCCGGGCTTGGGGGCAGGTTGATGTTCGCCGGTTTCATGGTCCACGCTTGGGTTGTGGCGACGATGGTCGCTGTTGTCGCAGGTGTCGTCGGATTCTTCACGGTGCTACGGGGCTCGGCGTTCGTTGCTCACGCGGTTCCCCAAGCCGGGTTCGCCGGCGCTGCGGGTGCCTCCCTCGTCGGGATCAGCACTTTCGCAGGGCTCGGAACCTTTGCGGTGGTCAGTGCGCTTGCCATTGGCATGCTCGGCAAGCGTGGTCGCCACGACGCGGTGACGGCGCTCACGCTCGTGTTCATGCTGGGACTCGGAGCGTTGTTCCTCAGCTGGAGCGAGGAATATGCGTCCGCGATCTACGCCCTGCTATTCGGCGAGGTGCTCGGGGTCAGCACCAACCAGGTGCTCGCAACGGCTGTGCTCGGTGTGGTGTGCATCTCCGCCGTGGTGATCTTGTACCGCCCGCTCCTTCTGGCCTCGGTGATGCCGGAGGCGGCAGAAGCACGCGGGGTGCCAAGCCGGCGGATGGAGATGTACTTCCTGGTGGTCGTAGCGCTGGTCACGACCATGTCGGTTCCTGTCGTCGGAGCCTTGCTGATGTTCAGCCTGATGGTCGGTGCTCCGGGGGCGGCCCGATCGTTCACCGACAAGCCGCTGGGGGCGTTGGGCCTTTCGGTCGGCATCTCGGTGGCCATCGTCTGGATCGCAATTGCGGCGTCATACGAGACCGACTGGCCCGTTGGATTCTTCGTCGGGGTCCTCGGCGCGGTGTTCTTCGTCACGGGTCGCGGTTGGGCCGCCTGGCGTAGGTCCGGTGTTGGCCGAGCGGAGAGGGCCCGTCAACTGGCGACGGGACCCATGCGGTTCACGACGACCACCGGGACGAGCACGGAGCCGACCTAGTGTCTGCGGCCGTGGTGCTCGCGCGTTCTGTCCATGAAGCCGTCAGCCTCCGGCTGGCCACGGTGGATCAGCGGTACACCCACCTGCGCAGGGTCCTGGTGGAGACATTGGCGGCGGCCGCCCGCCCGCTGACCATCCCCGAGATCCTCGCGTCAGCCCCTGAGCTACCCCAGAGCAGTGCTTATCGGAACATGACCGCCCTCATCGAGGTCGGTGTCGTTCGCAGGGTTGTGGGTGCCGACGACCACGGCCGGTTCGAGCTGGCCGAGGAGCTCTCAGGGCATCACCACCACTTCGTCTGTGCGACCTGTGGGAAGGTGGAGGACGTCCACCCCTCACCGAAGTTGGAACGTGCACTTGGCGAGGCGGCCAGGGCCGTGGCGGAAGAACAGGGCTACCAGGTCACCGAGCACCAGCTCGACCTGCTCGGTCTCTGTCCGGAGTGCCGCGAGTCGTAGGAACTGGCTGCGCCCAGCCAGCGCCAGCGACCTCAGTCGAGCCCGTCCGGCGGGAGGGGCATCGCGATCCCAGTGCGGGTCGCGCACCACGCCAACAGCGCGTCGTCATCGCCTGGGAGCGTCGGCCGGGTGACGGGGAAGCGGTGGTCGCGCCGGCTCCGCCGGTCGTGAAAGAACCCCGAAACTGGCGTTGGCACCCCGAGGGCCCGCGCCTCGGAGCCAGGACCTCCGGCGGCCAGCCAGACGACGGTGTCCGCGCCTTCAGCGGGGGTGCGAAGCAACGGCCGCCAGAACGCCGCGAACCGGGGGAGTCCAGCCTGCAGGCCCGGAGTGTTCACCCAGCCAGGGTGCATGGAGTAGCTCGCAACGCCCGAGCGGCCAAGACGCCGGGCCCAGGCGCCGGCCAGCACAACCTGTGCCCGCTTGCACCTGGCGTAGGCGACCGTCCCGTCGTAGTCGCCGGCCGCCATTTCCAGATGTTCGAGGTCGAACCGCTGGGTGTACATGCCACCCGAGCTGACCGTGACGATGGTCGCCGGCGAGCCCTGCGACAACAGCGGCGCCAAGGTCGCGGTCAGCATGTAAGGGCCGAGGACCTGGGTCGCGACGGTCAGCTCCACCCCGGCGGGCGTCGCTCTGTAGACACGGCTGAGAGCTCCGGCGTTGTGGACGAGCGCGTCGAGCCGGTCGTAGCGTTCCGTCAGACCCAGGCCGAAGGCAACGACGGCCTCAGGATCGGCGAGGTCGACGAGGTCGAGGTGAACCGGCCCGGAACGGGCTGCCTCAACCTCTGAGCGAGCCTGGCGCGCCCGGTTGAGGTCACGGCCCACAAGGTGCAAGGTGGCGCCGAGCTTGGCCATGGCGACGGCTGCCGCCAGCCCGATCCCCGAGGTGGCACCGGTCACGACGACGACCCGTCCGCGCATCGAGGGCGGGTCGTCCCAACCCTCCAGGCGCCGGCGGAGCGCGAAGCCCACCCGGCTGAAACTGGGGACGACCGTTGCCTCGGCGGCGGCGTCAACGGCGCACGCCAGGCGCCGGCGCGCTGCGACCCAATGCATGCTCACGCCACCAGAGCGGCTCGCAGCCCGGCCGCTGCCCGGCCCCCAATGCGCCGCAAAGCCATACCGACGAGCGGGGCGAGCAGGGTGGCTGGTCCCTTCGGGGTGAGCGTGGCCGTGTAGGTGACCGCCGAGCCGCCGCCCGGCGCCGGTGACACCTCTATCACGTCTGTGGAGCTGATCATCGCGTTCTGCGCCTTGAGGACCACCCGTCTCGGAGGGTCGATCTCCTCGATCCGGTACTCGAGCGGGACGCGCTGCCCGAGCACGCCGACCACCAACCGGTAGGTGCTCCCGCGACTCGGCGGTGCTTGCCCGGCGTCCTCGGCCGTCAGGACTCCCGGGTCCCACTTCGCGGCGTTGGAGAAGCGCGCCATGTACGCGAACGCCTCTGCCGGGGGCCAGGTGGAGGAGGCGGTGGTGCGATACGTGCTCATGGACGTAGTTTAGTGCTAAACTCACGTGAGTACAAGAGGGACCGCACAGCCAGCCGGGTGCAGGTCAGCGCCGTCGGGCCGAACGGCTCAACGGACCGAGCGAAACAAGAGGAAAGACTGGATGAAGATCGCGATCATCGGAAGCGGAGTGTCGGGACTGGTCTGTGCGCACCTGCTGCACGGTCGCCACGACATCGTCCTCTACGAGGCGGACGATCGGCCGGGGGGCCATTCGCACACCCACCGTGTCGAGCTACCCGACGCCGCCGTGGACGTCGACACCGGGTTCCTCGTCTACAACGAGCGGACGTACCCGCTGTTCTGCAGGCTTCTTGACCGCCTTGGCGTGGCCACCCAGCCGAGCGACATGAGCTTCGGGGTGGCCGACCAGCGCACCGGGCTCGAATGGCGTGGCACGTCGCCTTCGGCAGTCTTCGCCCAGCGTCAGAACATGGCACGGCCAGCGTTCTGGCGGATGCTCGCCGACATAAGCCGGTTCAACCGCCTCGCTCGCGCCATGCTCGAGAACCCACCGCCCGACGAGGTGACGTTGGAGGACGTGCTCTCGTCTCACCGCTGGTCGACGGGGTTCCGCGAGTGGTATCTGGTCCCGCTGGGATCCTCGATCTGGTCCGCCGGGCCCAAGACGTTCACACAGATCCCCGCGGTCACTTTCGCCCGTTTCTTCGAACGCCATGGATTGTTGAGGCTGCGGGACCAGCCCCGCTGGCGGACGATCACCGGCGGTTCGCGCCGCTACGTGCAGGCGATCCTCGGTCCGCTGCGAGCCGAGAACCGGCTACGTCTGGGGATGCCGGTCGACAAGATCCGGCGGGACGCGGGCGGCGTCGAAGTCGTGGGGCCGGCCGGCATTGAATCTTTCGACCAAGTCATCGTGGCGACCCACAGCGACCAGGCGCTGACCATGCTGTCGGACCCCGACCGGTTGGAGCGCCGGCTTCTGAGCGCGATCACTTACCAACCGAACCGGGCCACGCTCCACACCGACGTCCGTCTGTTGCCAGGCAACCGGCGAGCATGGGCCAGCTGGAACTACCACCGGCTCCGGGCTGACACCGATCAGGCAACGCTGACCTACCATCTGAACCAGCTGCAGAACATCTCGTCTACGACGCCGGTGCTTGTGACCTTGAACCGTGACGATGCCATCGACCCCGAGCTGGTCCTTGCCCGCATGGACTACGCCCACCCCGTGCTCGATCGTGCAGCCGTGGCCGCCCAGCAACGTCACGCGGAGATCAACGGCACCCGGCGCACTTGGTTTTGTGGTGCCTACTGGGGTTATGGATTTCACGAGGATGGCGTGGCCAGCGCGGTCAAGACCTGCCGTGCCCTGGGAGCGACACTGTGACGGCGGTGCTGGTCGCGCGAAACCAGGCGACGGAGCCCACCGCTGAGGGACTGCGCAGTGCGGTGTACGAGGGAACCCTGTGCCACCGCCGCTTCGGGCCGAATGCCGCCCACGAGTTCTCCTACCGGGTGGCAATGCCGCTGCTGTACCTGGACGAGGTCGACTCGGTCACCCGGTTGCACCCGCTGTGGTCCAGCCGCCGGCCGGCACCGGTGTGGTTCCGCCGCGCGGACTTCCTGGGAGACAGCGCCACGGCGCTGCCCGAGGCGGTGCGCAACCTCGTCGAGGAACGCTCAGGATTGCGGCCCACGGGACCCGTCGCGCTGCTGGCGAACCTGCGCACATGGGGTTGGCTCTTCAACCCGATAAGCATGTACTTCTGCATGGGCGCTGACGGTGAAGCAGTCGAGGCACTCGTCGCCGAGGTCGAGAACACGCCCTGGCACGAGCGGCATCCCTACGTGGTCGGCCCGCCCGGGCGTCACCGGTTTGCCAAAGTCATGCACGTGTCACCCTTCCTGCCGATGGACGTCGAGTACGAGCTGCGGTACACCGCGCCGGGCAAGCGCCTCGTGGTTCAACTCGACGTGCTGCGGGGCGCCGAGCGCCTGCTGGGCGTGACGTTGTCGTTGCGCCGCCGGGCACTCGGGCGCCAGGCGCTGTGGCGGCTGCTGTGGGACCATCCCGTGCCGACGCACCGGATCTCCGCGGGGATCTACGCCCAGGCGGCCCGCCTACGTCTGCGGGGGGCGCCCTTCTACACGCACCCGGCGCGACGGTCGCTCCGGCCTTCAGCGATTCGACGGGCGCGATGCTGACCGGCAGCCTTGGGCTCGGAGCTGCGGGAGAGGAACGCCCGGCAGTGGCGGGCGGCGCTGGGCTGCTCCGCCATGCCGCGCCGCGCCGGGCCTGGACCGGGTTGGAGTCGACAGCGCGGCGCATCACGCTCGCAGCCGGGGCGCGCGGCGACGGGGGCGCGATCGAGGTTGTCGAAGCCGGCCGGACGTATCGGCTGGGCACCGGGGACATTGTGGCGCGCGTGAACGTGCATGATCCCCGCGCCTATGAGGCACTGCTGCGCTCTGGATCAGTCGGCCTCGGCGCCTCCTACGTTGCCGGCTGGTGGGATGCGGACGACCTGACAGGCTTCTTGCAAGCGCTGTTTTGTCGCATGAGGCCGCTGCTCACCTGGATGGACCGCCTCGGGCGGGCTGTCGCCGACGTGCTCGACATTCCGGCGCGGTTGGCCGCGCCGAGCCGAGCCGATGACAAGCGCAACGTGCGGGCGCACTACGACGTGTCCAACGACTTTTTCGAGCTGATGCTCGACGACACGATGACCTACTCCTGTGGGCTGTTCGAGCGCCCAGAAGCGAGCCTGCGAGACGCTCAGGTGACCAAGATGGACCGGCTCTGCTCGAAACTTGACCTGCGACCCGACGATCACCTTGTAGAGATCGGTTCGGGATGGGGAGGGTTCGCCATCCATGCGGCAGCGCGCTACGGAAGTCGCGTGACCACCACGACGCTCTCCGAGGCCCAACGCGCCTACGTCGAGCAACGGGTCGCGCAGGCCGGCCTCACCGAGCGCGTGACGGTGCTCGGTGAGGACTGGCGCGACTTGCGTGGCCGCTTCGACAAGCTGGTGTCTGTTGAGATGATCGAAGCCGTCGACTGGCGGCGCCACGACGAGTTCCTGGCCGCGTGCGCTGGGTTGCTCGCCGACGACGGGCTGGCGGCAGTTCAGGCCATTGTTATCGACGATCGCAGTTTCGAGCGGGCCAAGCGACATCAGGACTTCATCCGGCGCATGGTGTTTCCTGGTGGCTGCCTACCGTCGGTGGCGTCGATCACCGCTTCGCTCGCGCGGTCGACGGATCTGCGGATCGTCGACCTCGAGGACATCGGCCGCCACTACGCCGAGACGCTGAGGCGTTGGAGGGAGAACCTAGATTCGCACGAGCGCGAGATCCGACGCCTCGAGGTGGGCATTGAGTTTCGCCGGCTCTGGAGCTTGTACCTCGCATACTGTGAGGCGGCGTTCCTGGAGCGCCACGTGAGCGACGTGCAGGTCCTGCTGGCCAAGCCGTCCTGGCGCGACCGACTAGGTGCCCGGAGCACCTGACTGCCCGGGCCACCTGGCTAACCCTGCCGGCGGCGCGATCCCCGGGGCTTGTCAGCGACGACGGCCTCGACCGCGCGCACGACCTCGTCGGCACGCCTACCGGTGAACATGTCGGCGCCCAGGCGGCGGGCGTGAGCGGCATCGACGATTGCGGCCCCACCGAGGAGGACGGGCACCTGCGGTGCGGACCGGCGCACGGCGGCGATCGCCCGTCGCGCCGCCTGGGAAGAGCTCCCCACGGTGCATGCGATCCCAACTGCCACGAGGTCGGGCTCGCCTGCTGCCGCCTGCGCGAGCGAGTCCGCGGGAGTGTCCGCCCCAAGCTCGACCACGTCGAATCCGCGCCACCGCAGCAGATTGGCAGCGATGGCGACGGGCAACCCGTGCCGCTCACCCGGCGCAGCGGCGACGATCACCGTTCCCCGTTTCTGCCCGCGGCGAGCGAAGCGGGCACCGAGCCTGCTGATCAGCCGCGCGGCGAGGTTACTGGCCCGGTGCTCATCCGCGACCGAGAGCTTGCCGTGCTCCCACAGCGTTCCGATGGAGCGCAGCGCAGGCCCGACGAGATCCAAGAGCACCTCGCCTGGTTCCATGCCCGACGCGAGCGAGGCCTCGAGGACGTCCCATGCGCCGGCCTCGTCGCCGGCGACGAGCCGCGCCTCAAGGCGCGTCGGAGAGGGTGCCCTGCCGGTCGCCCGCGGTGACCGGGGCCCATGTCGGGAGCGCTGCACGTGTGCGAGGTCACCCGAATCGACCTGCCAGGCGCCACCGACGCGCCTGGCGGGAAGCCGGCCCGTGCGGACGTAGCGGTAGGCGGTCATGTAGTGCACACCGAGCTTGTCTGCGACCTGCGGCAGAGTCAGCGGCCGTCCTGGCATGTCCGTCCTTTGCGATCGGGATCATGTGGTGATGCAGTAACTTAGCAGTAAATCCGTCGTCGCCGCCAAGGTTGGGGCCGGGGCCGCGAACAGGGCCAGGGCCGAGTCCGCCCCTGCCGATTACGCGCCCATCGGGCTGAGCTTCCAGAGGCCTCGCCGTGACGGACGGAAGTAAGCGTCTTGCGCGTCACCCGCGTGATCGTCTGTACATCGTCCCCACACGTGTACTCGTAGAGACGACTGGCCTTTCTTTATCGAGAAGTGCGGGTCCTCCTGCGACTACACCAGGGGGAACCACAGCGTTACACGTAGAGTGATGTGGTACACCTATAGTCATGCATTACTTATTAGTGATGTGGGTCTGGCGCCCGGTGTTGATCACATGGCCGCGTAGCACAAAGTGCCGCGATTCAAGGCTGGACCCTTGCATGTTCTCTGTGACTCCTGTACTGTGTCCTCACCGAGCCATTTGATCGGTGGGGGAAAGTTTTACTTTCTGTCTCTGGTTGTAACGTGCCATTGAGTTTGATTTGTTCGATGGCGTTTGCGGGGCCTACCTCCTAGGTCATCCCCAGGGGAAAGTGCGGGGGTCTGTCCGAGCGGCCCAACTGCTGACTCCGACCAAGAAGGGAGTCGTCCATGTACATGCTGCAACTCGCCGAGGAACACCGCGCCGATGCAACGACCGCTGCCGAACGGGGGCGTCTTGTGCGCGAGGTGCGCGATTCGCGTCAACATCACGCCGGGGGCCTGTGGATCACCGCTGCAGTCCGTGACCTCAGTCGTCGCCTGTGGGATGGGGCGCTCGTGCACAGCCCGAGACGAGATCTCGGGGTGGCCGAGGCCGCCGCCGTCCACGTCGCCCACTCCTGGGACCTGGCCAGATCAGGCGGTCTGCCGATCGCGATCGACCCAACTGCTGTCGACCTGGGTCTGGCCACGAGCCAGATGGCCGTCTCCCCAGAGTCCAGACGCTGACGGTTTCTCTGGGCCTCAACAGCCGCGGCCGGACGCGCTGGCACCATCGACCGTTTCGCCACGCTCGCCGGTCGCCTGCTCTGATTCGCACAAGGCAAAGTCGGGGGCGGAGACGTTGGTGGGTGGGCTGACATCTCGGACGATGCCTGAACGCTGTGCCCCGATGTGCTCGGTGACGAAGCCAGCTTCTCCCCATCCGTGCAAGTTGGCCCCTGGCTTGGCGGCACCTCAACGCCCAGCCGACGAAGGCGCCAGATGAACGCCGCACCAATGGGAGCTCAAAGATTCGTGTGCTTCACTGCGGCCAACCCGGCCAGAGTCTGGGCTGCACTGACCGGAACCCATGAGACCGGCAGCTACGTGTATGGGTTGGTCACTCACTCGTCGTGGGAGGCAGATGCACCCATCCACTTCCGGACCACGCAGTCCCCGAAGGCCGCCTATTTCTCGCTAACGGGCCGAGTGCTGCACGTCCAGCCACTTTGCCGGCTGTCCTACCGCGTGCAGTCCGGACCTGAGGACCCACCCGTCTACCTAACCTGGCAGATTCGCCCTTGCCAGGGTGGCTCCACGATACGACTGCAGATCGACGAGATCGAATACGCAGACAGCGACGAGGAGGCCGAGAACACTTGGTTACCGGTCCTCGCCGCGCTACAGGCTCTGCTCGCCCGAGATTAGCCGGCACTACCGGGAAGTTCGCAAACCGAGATGACCTCACGACTGTCCGTGGCCATGAGAAAGTCCCCACTGGTGGCCATATCGAGGCCCCCACTGGTGGCCATGAGAAAGTCCGACGCGGCATTCGGGGCACCCGGCCACTCGCCTGGCAGCGGCACGGGTCGGATGGATAGGTCCTTGAAACCATAGGTTGTCGCCGGGTTGCCCCGATGCCCGCTGAGTGGAACATCGGGTCGGGGGTGCTACCACGTGCTTCTTGGACCTGCTGGCCTCCTGGGACGCTGAGGCCGGATGGATAACACTGGGTCTGGGAGGTCTCCTTGGGCGCTGTCTGGTTGGTGTTGCGTGCGGAGTTCCGCCGCAGATGGCAATCGTGGCTGATTCTCGCCGCCCTAATTGCTGTGGTCGGGGGCTTGGTGCTGGGCGCTGCCGCCGCCGGACGCCGGACGGCCACCGCCTTTCCCCGCTTCGTAACCGCCCACGGCTATGACTTCATTGTCTTCAACCTGACGCCGGTCCGCGGGCTGGCCATGATGGCAGACGTCTCTTCGGTCACGACGTCTGAGGAGCCTTTCAACGGCGACCTGGTCTGCGCCTGCGGCTCCGGTATCAATAACGCCAACGTCTCATTCCTCGGCCTGTCGCCCGCCGGCCTGGACCGGGTGACGAAGCTGGTCGCCGGTCGGCTGCCCGACCAGTCCTCCCCGGACCAGGTTCTGGCCTCTGTCAACCTCGAACAGGATTTCGGTGTGCACATCGGAACGGTCGTCCATTCGCAATTCTTTGCACCAGCGCAGGAGAAGGCAGCCCTGGCCGGAGTGAACGTGAACCCGACGGGGCCGACGCTTGCCTTCCACGTAGTGGGGATCGAGACGGCCGAAAACGAGTTCCCCGACGGTCAAAACCCCACCTACGACTTCTACACAACGCAGGCGTTTACCCGCACCGCGGGACAACGGGTAGCGTTCGCCGAGCAGTACTTTGTGCGACTGCGCCACGGCGCCGCCGATCTCCCCCGGTTCTATGCCGAGATAAATGCCGAGCACCTCTTCTACGTGGAGAATCAGGACACCATCGCCACGGCCGTGGCGACGTCGATCCACCCCCAGGCCGTGGGGTGGTGGGTGTTGGCAGTCTTGGCCGGGCTGGCCGCCTTGGCTGTGGTGGGTCAGGCGCTCGGTCGCCAGAGCGCCGTTGAGAGCGGGGAGTACCCCACCCTGGCCGCCTTGGGCCTGCCAAGGCGCCGGCTGGTGGCACTCGGCACGGCCCGCAACCTCCTGGTCGGGCTCACCGGTGCCGCCGGTGCCGTCGTCGTCGCCTTCGCCCTGTCCCCCCTCACCCCCGTCGGCGAGGCGCGGCTGGCCGAGCCTTCCACCGGCCCCGCCTTCGACCCCCTGATCCTCCTGCCGGGGGCGCTCCTCATCGTCGTCGTGGTGCTGGTCCTTGGTCTTTGGCCGTCGTTGCGAGCCTCGCGGGTACGCACTGGCGACGACCGGTCCCTCGACGCGCGCCCGTCGGCGATCGTGGCCCAGGTGGCAGCCATCGGTGCTCCAGCGAGTGCGGTGATCGGGGTCCGCCACGCGCTCGAGCGCGGTCGCGGTGCCGCATCGGTACCGGTGGGCACAGCGCTGTTCGGCACCGCCTTGGCCGTCCTGGCCCTGTGCGCTACCGCCGTCTTCGGGGCCAGCTTGTCGCACCTGACGGCCACCCCCGCGCTCTACGGCCAGGACTACCAGCTGCTGTTCGCCAACAACGCCTCCGACGGAGGGAACCCCGCCGCCGAACTGACCGCCCTGGAGCGCAACCCTGCCATTGCCGGGATTATGACTGGCACGCGAGAAGAGGTCGCGGTAGACGGCGTCAGCGTCTTCGCGGTGCTTGGAACAGCTGTCCGTGGGCCACTGCTCTTGTCAACGGTCGACGGTCGTCTGCCGGGCGGTGACGGCGAAGTCGCCCTCGGCACGACGACCATGCACCAGGTCGGTACCCGCGTCGGCTCGGTCGTCCAGGTAACCGTGCAAGTGCCGACCGGCGGCACACGCACGGTACCGTTTACGGTCGTCGGGTCGGCCTCATTCCCCGGCCAGTTCGGCCTCGGGGGACTGGGCACGGGGGCGGCGTTCACGTTCTCCGGACTGCTCGACGCGGCCTGCCCACCCGGCCCGACGCGTGCCACGTGCGTGCGCACGTTCCGTGCGAATGTACAGGGCCACGCCGTTTTCGCCAGAGCGATTCCCGGTCCGAAGGGGAGGGCCGCCGTCGCCCATTTCCTCAAAGTCTTTCCGGACGTCGCCGGACAGCCAACGACCCCGATCTCGTTGGTCAACTTCGGGCAGGCGGTGAACTTCCCGCTGATCCTGGGACTCATGCTGGCGCTGTTCGGCATGGCCACGCTCCTCCACCTCCTAGTCGTGAGCGTGGCCCGTCGTCGGAACGAGATCGGCCTCTTGAAGGCGCTCGGGTTCGTGAGTGGCCAAGTCAGGGCCGCAGTGTGCTGGCAGGCGGCGACGGTCGCCTTGGTCGGGATCGTCGTCGGCGTCCCGCTGGGGGTGGCCGCGGGCCAGCTGATGTGGCGCGCCTTTGCGACCAACCTGGGCGCAGTGCCGGTGGCCACCGTGCCGGTGTCGCTGATCGCGGTGCTGGGTGCGGCCATCCTCGTGGTGGCCAACCTCTTGGCCATCGTGCCGGCACTAGCGGCGGCGCGATCAGCGACCGCCGGGCAGCTGCTGCGAACCCAGTAGACGGCTCGATCGGGGCAGTTCACCCTCGCGGTCGAGACCTCCGGTCGTCGTCGGCGCATATCGCTGGCGGATACTTGACGAGAAGTGGCATTCCCCAAGTGCCGTCCTGGGGTGGCGCACGTCCTCGCTCCGAAGCGCCGGACTGGGGCAGTCGCGATACAAGACGCGCGCCCCGATCCTCGAAACGCCTCGGCCTGGCCCGAGCGTCGAACGACGGTTCCGGTGATCCGCCCGACAGGCGCTCCTAACGCCGGGTCGGTGCGCGGTTGCCACTAGTCCAATACCTTCCGAAGGGTGTCGTTCTGTCGCACCGCAACGTCGGCAGCGCCAAGTGGGGGCTCCCGCGTGCTTGATGACGGGAGACCGCTAGCCGGCTCGGGGACGCCGGCCGTGGTGGTAGCACGAGGTGATCGAGTAGGGACACCCACCTCGACGGCTCCCCTTTCAGAAGCGAAACTTCAAGGAGCACACCGCAGTCGATAGGTCTTCGGGGGTCATTGGTGACATGAGCCAGGTTCTCCGTGTCGCCTGGTACCGCTTCCGGGCCACCTTCGGGTACCGCTGGGGCGGGTATCTGAGCGTGGTGCTGCTCATCGGGCTAATCGGCGGTCTGGCAATGGGCGCGGTGGCAGGGGCTCGGCGCACGGAGTCCTCCTTTCCCGTGTACCTCGCCAGCACCAACCCGTCCACTGTCGGGTTCTTCAGCGCGATTGACGATCCTGGTGTGGGTCTCACGATGGGGTACAACCTTCGGGTCATCAGGGCGGTCGCGCACCTTCGCTTCGTCGAGCACTCCGCAACCCTCGTCGTCTTCGATGGCAACATAGACCTCAACTCGATAACGGGAGTCCGCTACCAACTGAGCGCGGGTGAGACACCACCGACGATCGTCGGCAGTATCGATGGCGAGCTCTCGACGTTGGACCGCGTCAGCCTCGTGGGGGGTCGACTGGCGAATCCGAGCAGGCTGGACGAGGCGGTCATGAACGCCCAGGCCGCCAAAGAGCTTGGTTTGCACATCGGCTCTGTCATCCATATCCCGTTCTATACCGACGCTCAGGTGAACTCCTCTTACGACGGGAAGCCCCACCTGGTCGCGAAAGTCACGTTGGTCGGAGAGGTTGTGGCCGCAAGGTCGGTCGTCGAGAGCGATATTGGTGCACTCAATTCGGCCGTCGTGATTCTTTCGCCGGCCTTGACACGCGTACTGGCGCCGGAGTGCGCTTACGCCTCCGAGACGTACCTGAAGCTTGCGGGAGGAGATAGCAGAGCAGGGCGAACAGTGTCAGAGATCATCAAGGTGTTCCCGGACGCGCTCTACATCGGGTTCGAGAGGACATCGGCAGTAGTGCCCACAGCGCAGCAGGCGATCGCGCCCCAGGCCGTTGCGCTTGGAGTCTTCGGTGGCATCGCCGGGCTCGCCGTCTTGTTGATCGCCGGCCTGCTGATCGGTCGCATCCTCCAATCTGGAGCCGCCGAGACCGAACCCTTGCGAGCACTGGGGGCCGGTCGTGCAATGACGCTCGGCGACGAACTGGGGGGCGTGCTCGGAGCTTTGTTCATTGGCTCACTGTTGGCGGTTGCCGTGGCGGCGGCTTTGTCGCCGCTCACTCCTTTGGGACCCGTTCGTCCCGTGTACCCGGACCCAGGAGTTGCCTTCGACTGGACAGTGCTTGGGCTTGGGTTTCTCGCCCTGGTCGCCGTCCTGGGTTTGCTCGCTGCCATCCTCGCCAGACGCGAGGTGAGCCGAGTCACCTCCCGGCGGCTCTCGCAGACGTGGGAGCGTGAACCTCGCTGGTTGCGCTCCGTTACGACTTGGGGACTCCCGATATCGGCAGTGGCCGGCCTGCGCTTCGGTCTCGATCCCGGACGGGGCCGAAATGCGGCACCCGTCCGTTCCGCCATCTTGGGTGCCGTGCTCGCCGTCGTCGTCGTCGTGACAACGGTCACGTTCGGGGCCAGTCTCGACAGTCTTGTCTCGCATCCCGCTCTCTACGGATGGAATTGGAACTACGCGTTGCTGGCGGGCTTTGCCGGGCAAGAAGACCTTCCCGCCCGTCAGACTGCAGCGCTGTTCAATAAGGATCGCTACGTAGAGGCGTGGTCAGGGGTCAACTTCGCCAAGGCCAAGCTCGATGGTCAGGCTGTGCAGGCGCTGGCCGAAAGGCCCGGCACCCCTGTGGCGCCGCCCCTGCTGACGGGCCACGGCCTCGATGCATCGAATCAGGTCGTGCTCGGTGCCACGACCCTGATGCAGCTCCACAAGCGAGTAGGCGACACCGTCACCTTCAGCAATGGGCTCAACAAGCCAACGAAACTGGTCATTGTCGGTACCGCGACCATGCCTTCGATGACCTCCGGTGCCGGGATGGGAACGGGGGCGTTGGTTTCGACGAGTGACTTCCCGACCTCGCTGCTCAATATCCAGCAGAGTTCGATTCCAGGCCCCAATGCCATCCTCGTTCGCATCCGAGCCGGGTCGGACCCTTCGGCGGCATTGCGGTCCCTTGAGCAGATCAACAACAAGATCAATGCGATGCCCGACGAGAGCGGTTCGGCGGGAGGCGTGGTCTCGGTGCTACGACCTGCTGAAATCGTGAACTTCCGTTCGATGGGCACGACCCCCGCCATTCTTGCCGTCGGTTTCGCCGCCGGGGCTGTTGTCGCTCTCGGCCTTACCGTCAGCGCTTCGGTCCGTCGGCGCCGGCGAGATCTCGCGCTACTAAAGGCCCTCGGCTTTACGCACCGACAGCTGGCGGCCTCGATCGCGTGCCAAGCCACGGTTGCCTCAGTCGTCGGCATCGTCGTGGGGTTGCCGCTCGGTGTCGCGATAGGACGTCAACTATGGACGCTGTTCGCCCACAATCTTCACGCGGTACCCGACCCCACGGTGCCTGTCCTGTCAGTGTTCCTCGTCGGTTTGGGTGCTCTCGTGTTCGCTAACGTTGTGGCTGCACTCCCCGGGCGTAGCGCAGCGCACACCCCGACGGGGCTGGTTCTGCGAGCCGAGTGACTCGAAATCGAGGACGTCACTTACTGAGATCGGACGTTGAATCGCCGCTTCGATGGCATGACCAAGGTGGTGCGGTTGGACCTGGATCCACCGATTAACCAGGGCTGAAGCAGCCCGCGTATCCACCTAAAAGGCCTCCTGAGCTGGGAGAATGACGGTGCTTTAGTCGTCAGATCCCCACAGCTCGGGAGGCACTTTCAGTGAGACAAGTATCGCGCGGTCTCGACCGGATTGAGGTGGCATTCGACGAGCCGAACCTCGTCGCCAACGCCGGACTGCTGCTCGTCTCGACACTCGTCGTGCGTCTCGGCCTCGAGGCGTTGATCAACTCGACCCTGCGGCTGACCGGTCGTGTGGGCGGTGCACTGCCCGGTCGCAAGGTACTCAGCCTCGTGCACGCGATCGTGGCGGGAGCAAGCCACATCGACCATGTAGAGGGGCGCGGAAGTTATGAGGCGTACAGCTTCGGGTGCGTGCTGGTCTGGCTCATTATTCTGGCGATCGCTGCCGGGGCCGACGAGAGTAAGCGGCGCACGATCCAGTTGACGTGTGCGGGCTGGTGGCTCGGCTGGCTCTCGGCGACGATCGCGCGGCAGGTGTATCCGCCTCCGCGCTGCGGGGAGGCGCGCTCCGGAGTGTGACGGTTCGACCAGCCGATGATCCGTTGGGTGATTTCGGTCTCGATGCAGCCGCCGGTTCCAAGGAGCGCGGAACGAGGCCTCTTGCTCGTCCTGGCCCGCTCCGAGTGACGCCGAATACGAGCGCCCGCTGAAGCCTCGCATCGTCGGAACCGGGCTGCGCCGAATGTTCGTTCTTGAGCGCCGCGATGGCAGTTGCGGAGTGCGCGCTCGCAGGTGCCGCGTCGGCCGAGGCACGCGCCATGCCGCCATATTGACCGGGCGTCGTCGCAAGATACCGAGCATGGCATCCGGCGGCGAGCCCTCAGGTGAGCGTTGATGTCTTCTGTCGATCTTGCGCTCGTCGTTGAGGCTCGCCCACCCGACGGTGGCCTCCCGGCCCGCCGTGCCGTCATGCGATGGGCATGGCGGCCATTTCGGAGAGAATGTCGCCAGCAGCTGTTGATGCTCGGCCTGGTGATCGTCGCCGTCGCTGCGACGATCCTCGGCTCGACGGTTGCGAAGAACAGCCCGGTGCCGGCCAACTTTGGCTTCGGGACGGCGAAGGACATGGCATCGTTCCAGGTCTCGGATCCTCACCTCGCGAGCGATGTCGCAGCACTGCGCGCCTACAGCCGGACCGAGGTCATCGAGAACGAGACGCTCCCGGTTCCCGGGACGCTCGAGACGTTCCAGCTTCGGGCACAGGATCCGCGCGGTTCCTTCGGCCGGCCGATGCTCACGCTGGTCTCGGGGTGCTATCCGACGCGGCCGACCGAGGTCGCGGCGACGCCGGGCGTCGCGGCGGCGTTCCACCTCGTTATCGGCGGAAGCTGGCACGAGCTCATCGTCTACACATGAACGGCCCCTACGGGCCCAATGGTCCGGGCAATGGCTACGGCATAGCTCGGCGCACCGGGTCGGCGGCCGCCGAGTTCTTGGCGATCCCGGCGTTAGCCTCAGTGGTGTTGCCGCGCATCCCCAACCGCGAACCAGAGGTGCCATCGAATGTCGCTGCCTACGAGTCACTCGCTAGAGGTTCCGGGAGCGCGCCTGTATTACGAGGCACAAGGCTCAGGCCCTGTGATCATGCTGGTCGGACACCCCATGGGCGTTTCGGGCTTTGCCGCGATCGCCCCACTGCTCGCCGAGGACTACACGGTGGTGACCCACGACCCGCGAGGCTTCGCCCGCAGCACGATTGACGACCCCGACCAGGACGCGGAGCCGGACCTGCTGGCCGATGACGTGCGCCGGGTGCTGGAGGCGGTTGGCGGCGGGCCCGCGTACGTATTCGGCAGCAGCGGTGGCGCGGTCACGGGGCTCGCCTTGGTCGCCCGCTACCCCGGCCACGTGGAGACCCTCGTCGCCCACGAGCCCCCGCTCGCCCTGCTCCTGCCGGAAGCCGAGGAGGCACGCACCGGGATGCATGATATTTATGACGCCTACCGCGAGAGCGGCATCAGCGCCGCGTGGCAGAGGTTCTCCGGCTTTGCCGGCATCAACATGCGCCCGCAGGGTGAGGACGCCGCGCGCCAGCCGCCGTCAGCCGAGGCGGTGGCGATGAGCGAGCGCTTCTTCGGTCACGGCCTGTTGCCCATCACGTTCTACCAACCGGACTTCTCCGCGCTGCAGGGCGCGCCGGCTCGGGTCGTGGTTGGGGGAGGGATCACCTCCAAGGGCGAGTTCGCCCAGCGTACTGCTGTCGCGCTGGCTGAACACCTCGGCTCGCCGTTGATCGACTTCCCTGGAGGCCATACCGGTTTCGCCAGCGACGCCAAGGACTTCGTCGGCGTCCTGCGACGCACCCTCGCATAGCTTGTAGGGATGGGCGCCCGGTAGGCGAATCCCGACTGCACAACCAGCCGGATCGCCGAGCCCACCTGCCAGACGTCGGATTCCGGGATGACAGCAGTGGTTCGCCGAGCAGGGCCGGGCACCCCAGGGCCGAACCACCTGATCTGCGCTCGCCACGTTTGTGGTGGCGCAGTCGCGGAATGGGAGCAGATCGAGTCCTCTAGTGCGGCGTTTGGGCACGCTTACACCGCAGCCTCCCAACGCACTCACGACCTGGCTCAGAATGGCGAGTGCGCATTCGCGGACTTGGTCCGCCCGAGACGCTAGGACAACGATCGACGATCGTCGGATCGCACGGAGCTGTGAGGGCCATCACGTCACTCTTTCCCGACGGGCAATCAGTCTCAGATCATCGAGAGCGCTGACGCCGGGGTTTCAATAGCGTGCATTCGATGCCCGAGCGAGCGGACACCGGAATACGCGTCTGAACAGTCAGAACGTTGTGATTATGACTACGGCGGGGTTCATGGGACTGTTCTCGAACCCTCTCCCGGTGTCATTTTGCACCCCGGAGAAGGGCCATCTAGCAGGGAGAATTGGTCAGTTACCGATGTCCGATCGCTCAGATGAACTGCGTTCTCGCGGCAGCAACAGCGAATTGCTTACTGACCGGGGCGACTGGCGACGCTGGGCAGGCAGGACCGCGAAGACGACGACGGTGCCGACAGCCATGACGATGCCGACAACGAGGCTCGTATGTGAGACCGCCGTCGCAAATGACTGGTCGACGGCGGAGGACAATCCTCGGGCCATGCTGGGACCGCCGAGCGGGCTGCGGGCAACGGTGGCTGCGACCCCCAGCGCGTCTCCGACTGCTTCGCGGTCTCAAGCGCCGCAGCCGGAAGCCGCCCGGCGAGGTTGGTCGTCAGGTGGCGGCGGTAGATCGTGGCGAGGACGGACCCCACGATGGCGACGCCGAGGACCACCTCCAGTTCGTTCTCGGCTACGACGCACTCGCCACGGGGATCCGGACGCTCCCGCTCGCCGCGGGCGTCGGCGTCAGAGCCGCGATAACGGGGCGCCTCGCTCCCCGCCACGGCAGGAGCGCCGCGTAAGGGACCGTGTAGCCGTCTATTACCCACTGGAGCTGGCTGCTGCTCAGGTGCATGTCCATGGTCATCGCCGGTGCGGTGACGACGAGCGACGTATTCGCGACCACGACGAGGAGCAGGCTCAAGCACAGCGCCGCGAGCGCCCACCAGCGACGCGGGTAGGTCACTTCGTGCTGTTCAAGGTGCGTGGTGGCGAAAAGTTGCACGGTCGAGGTCCTCTGCAGATATCGATTCAGTTGGGCTGCACGAGCCGGAAGATCGCCCGTGCCGTCACCCGCTGGAGGCCGTGAACGAGTCGGTCGCGTGTAGAGGCGACGGGGACCTGTGTCGGTACCCGAAGTCTCGGGAACAGAGCGGCAGCGTTTCCTGAGCGAATCGCGGTCCTCGTCTCGGGTGACAGGGTGTAGGTGTCGAGGCCGTTTGCGAAGTACTGGACGCCAGTGGTGGGAACGAAGGGCCAATCGCTTCCAAAGAGGACTCGCTCCGGCCGCGCGAAGGCGAGCAGGGTCGGGAGCGCGGCTGGGCTCGACGAGAGGGCGGTGTCGAAGTAGAAGGAGCGGAACTGCTCCAGGATGTCGAGGGTGGAGACGCATGAGTCGGCAGCGAGAGACACGGCGAGACGATGTGCCGCATAGGGTACGAAGCCTCCGGCGTGGCTCAGGATGAACCGGACGTGCGGATAGCGGGTGAGCACGCCGTTGCGCACGAGCAGGTACGCGGCCCTAGTGGTGTCGAGGAGAAAGTCGGCTGCGAACGGGGGCATGCCTGGGACCTCGGGTCCTGGAAGCTCGGCCGGGTGCACGAAGACGACGGCTGAGCGCGCGTCGAGCTCTGCGAAGAGCTCGTCGTGTTCGGGAGAACCGATATAGGTCCCTGCTGCGTTGGCGAGCAGGATTACGCCGTCGGCGTTGAGGTGGTCGAGGGCTCGAACGGCCTCGCGCGTGGCGGCTTCCATATCGGGCATGGGAACGGTCGCGAAAAGGCCGAAGCGGTCAGGCCGGTCGACCACCAGGCTCGCCACGAAGTCGTTGGAGTCCCGGGCGATGGAGGCCGCTTCTGTTCGATCTCGCGCAGGAGTGGTTCCCGGGGCCGAGACCGACAGCATCGCCGTCGCGATGCCGACGAGGTCCATCAAGGAGAGTGCGTTATCAAGGGTCCATCTCGGGATGGCGCGACCGCCAGCCTTGCTGAGGCCGCGGCTTGACAAGAAGGCCGTGTACTGGGGAGGCACGACGTGGTGGTGGACGTCGATCCGGCCTCTTTGGGCGTTTGTGCCGTCGTTCATGCGAGATCTCCATCGTGAGTGCTGCGTGCCGAGCGCGCGTGACTGGCCTTGGGCACTTCTTCGGGAGCGGAGGTGCCCGGTGGCAGCGGGGGCAGGTCGCTGGTGGCCAAGGAGAGCGCTGCCTCAGCAGGGATGCCGAGCGCCCGCAAGAACAGCTCCGCTGTGTCGGACCCGGCGTCGCGCCAGGTTCGGTGCCCCTCAAGGACGAGCGATATGGCGCCAAGGACGCTGCCGGACATCGCGACGACGGCCGACGGTACCTGGTCGGGCCGCAGGTGGAATCGGCCGATTTCCGTCCCGAGCTGGATGTCACGGGCGGGCTCGCCTTCGAGGAGCCCTCGCAAGGTAAGCGTGGTGGGACCAAAGCGTACGAGGAAGCGACCCCACAGAGGTTCCTCATGGGCGCGACGGACGAAGAATCGGATGCCGTCCGCAAGACGCCGCGCGGGATCGTTCGTGATCGCTGCCGCCGCGACGATGCGCGAGTCCATCTCGACAATCAGGCGGGTTGCCACCTCCTCGAAGAGGTGGTCGACGGACCCGACGTTGTTGTACACGGTGCCTCGCGCCACGCCCGCCACCTCGGCGAGTTCGCTCACGGTCACCTGGGGCGACTCGTGCTTGGCGAACAACTCCAACGCTGCCTGGTGAATCCGCTCCTGCGCTGTCTTCATGAGTTGATCATAACTGTTTAAAATATAACAGTCAATCCAAACTCAAACTTGACTTGCGAACAGAGATGTCCAATACTGGACGGTGATGAACGTTAGTTACTGGACTCGAAGGGAGAACACTCCATGCGGAACTACGACAGGATCAACGCACCGGCCCCGGAGCGCATCGAGGACAAGCGGGCGCACATCATCGGCGGCGGCATCGCCGGACTCTCGGCTGCCATAGCGCTCGTGACCGACGCCCAGATGCCTGCGGGCAACGTCACCGTCTACGACTCGCTACCGGTCGCGGGCGGGTCAATGGACGCAGCGGGCGATACCACGCACGGGTACACCTCTCGGGGTGAGCGCGAGCTGGAGGCGTGGATGGAGTGTTTGTGGTACGTGTGCAGCAAGGTGCCGTCCATCCAGACGCAAAGTCTGACCGTGCTCGACGAGACCTACTGCGCCAACGTCCGCGAACCCATCTACTCCCACTACCGGCTCATGCACCACCAGGGCGAGCTGTATCCCTCGACCGGTCCGCTCATGTCGGTGCACGACGCCAAGCGGATGGCCGAGTTGATCCTCACGCCGGAGGAGGAACTCGAAGGGATCTCTGCTGCCGACTGGTTCGGCCCCGAGTTCACGAAGTCCATCTTCTGGTACTGCTGGAGCACGATGCTCGCCTTCCGGGACTACCACTCCGTCCTCGAGGTCAAGCGGTATCTCGCTCGGTTCATGATGTACGCATCCGGCATCACACACCTGAAGGGCATCCTGCACACGGAGTACAACGAGTACGACTCGATCATCAAGCCGATGGTCGTCTGGC